>Ga0209181_10001116_pt1 | contig 47764 bp, 41 predicted proteins | sample MAT05_FD_187208 | JGI IMG/M metagenome (GOLD analysis project Ga0209181, IMG submission 187208) | Freshwater microbial communities from Lake Fryxell liftoff mats and glacier meltwater in Antarctica - MAT-05 (SPAdes) (version 2) | ecosystem: Environmental > Aquatic > Freshwater > Ice > Liftoff... | reverse complement strand
TTCGTTGAAACCTGTTGGCCCACTCGGGGCCCCGACGGCCGCGAAAAGCAGCAGCACCCAGCACGCCGTGCCGGGCCAGATCGGTGTGACCTCGATCTGCCCGTGGGCCGCAAGAGCGATCGCGCCAGCCGCGACCATCGAGAGCGCGAGAGTTGCACGGAGCGCCGACGAGAGTATCAACGAGATCGTGATCCACAGCACCGCGCCACCCACGCGCACCAGCGCCGAATCAATGGTCGCGGCCGGGGTGTCGAACCACGCGCCCAGCATCGTCGGGACCATCACCATCAACGCGATCACCCGAAAATCCTCGCGAGTCTCTGCGCTGGAAACAGCGTTGGGATCTTTGATCGCTGGGTTCTTGAACAACCGTGCCCCGACCATGCACACCAGCCCGACCCACAGCACCGCCCACGCGAGGCCCGTCAGCCCGAGCGTGGCGGCCCAGTCGAAGAGCACGCTGTGCGGGCTGGTCACTTCTTCCGGCGAGATCGGCGGCTTGGCGATCAGATATGCGTCCTTAAACCCCGCGGGCCCGACGCCGTTGGCCGGGTGCGAAGCGAAGATCCGGGCCGCGCCTTGCATGTAGAACCAGCGGAAGAGCAGGCTTAGTTCGCCGAGTCGATCGCCCACCAGCCCGCGTGCGACCACCGCCGCGAGCGCACCGGCGACCGCGAGCGCGCCCATCAGGCCGCCAAATCTGGGAGAGAAGAAAACTTGAACTTTCGCGGGTTGCGCGCGCACAAACCACACGACCAGAACCAGGCCCAGCCCGATCACCAGGGCCGCGCCGCCGCCCTTGGACATCGACATGACCTCGGCCGCGAGCGCGATGAGGCTCGCCGAGACCAACACCGTTCGTGCGCCTTTGGCTGACTTTTTCCACGTCGCCACCGTCACGCCGCAGAGCGCCACCGCGATCGCTGCGGCCACGCTCGCGTAGACGTTGGAGAGCGCGAACCACCCGGTGGCCTCGGGCTGGCCGAGCCGTCGTTCGAATCCACGGGCGGCGGAAGAACCTTCCGACCAGCCCTGCGACTGCAGGAACTGCTCGCGTGTTTGGCGGTACATCGCCAGTGTGGTGGGGTGCTCGACCAGCAGTTGCACCGCGCCCTTGAGCGCCAGCACCCCGATCGCCCCCAAGAGCAACGCGAGCGTCAACCGACGCAGCCGTTCCTCACGCGCCAGGTGCAACGTCGCCAGAGCGCCGACCACAGCCGCGGCCCAGGTCGAACCGATGCGGAGATCGTCTAGGTTTCCGCCCTGATCTATGAGCCCGTGCCAGACGGCGCCCACGATCCCGATCAGCGCCAGCAGCGCCGCCAGCCACCAGCGTCTGGTGAATACTCCCGACGACCCCGCGAGTCCGACGGCCGCGCCCAGCCACGTCACCACGTCGAGCATCAACGAGTGGGCTGGCCCGATCGCGCTCGAAGGTGAGAAGAGCACGCTCGGGTCCGCGTCCCAGTACGGCATGGGCTCGAAAGGGAGCGTCAGACGGACGAGCGCGGCCGCGACGATCACCCCCAGCCCGATCGCGCGAAGCGCGAGGCCCGGCGCGCCGCGCGGATGCTCGGCGAGCGATTGATGATCGGAGCGAGTGTTCATCGCGGCGTCTCGTCTCGTCGTGCCGCGCTGGAGATCTCGAAGGCCGCGAGCACAACGAGCGACATGATGGTCTGCACGCCGACCAGCGCCGCCTGCCACGGTTTTAGCGACGCGAGCGCGATCCCGCCCATGCCCGTCACGGCCGTCAGCCCGACGATTACCAGCACCGCCGCTGGCCTGGAGAGGCCGCGCTTGACCATGCGGTGCGAAACGTGCTGGAGGTCGCCGACGAACGGGCTCTTGCCCTGCGAGAGTCGCAGGACCGTGACGGTGAGAAAGTCGTAGAGCGGCACGGCGAGGACCACGATCGGCATGAGCACGCCGTACCACGCCCCGGCCGAGGGCGCGTCGGCCGACCCGGTTGTGGTCGGATCGAAATAGGTTGTTCGCACGGTGAGGAACGCGAGCAGAAAGCCGAGAACGAGCGACCCGCCGTCGCCCATGAAGATCTTCGCGGGCGGGGCGTTATAGACCAGGAACCCCGCGAGCCCGCCGATCAAGAGCGCCAGGCAGGCGGCGATGAACCACTGCGGCTGAGGGTGGGTGAGGGTCGCCGCGAGGAAGCACGAGGCCGCGACCGCGCCGACGCCGCCCGAGAGCCCGTCCATGTTGTCGAGGAAGTTCATCGCGTTGGTGATGACGACGATCCAGAGCACCGTGACGAGGTACGAGAGCCACGCCCCGCCGACGTGCGCGTCCAACAAGGTCAACAGCCGCGAGCCCGTCCCGACGGTGACGGCGACGGCCGCGCCGATCATGAACACCATCTTCACGCCGGGCCCGAGCGGGCGGCGGTCGTCGATCAGACCGACGACGTGCAGGACAAGCAAACACCCGACCAGCAGGAGCGCCATCGGCGTGCGCTCGGCGATGCCCGCGAGGTGCGGCGTGAGGCTTGGGAACCACGACACGATCGCGTCGGGGGCGACTCGGATGGCTAGCAGGCCCAGCACGATTGGCAGCATGACGGAGAGGACGATCGCGACGCCGCCGGTGTTGGGGACACGCCGCGGCGGCATCTTGACCTGGCCGGCGACGCCAGCGGAGTCGAGCGCGTTTGCGCGCAGGCCCCAGCGGCGCATGAGCGCCGTCGTGGGCAGCGCGATGCCGAACGCGATGGCGATCAGGATCATGCAGGCGACAATCATGGGGCGAGTCTAATCGGGCCGAGAGTTCGACGGCGGGGTTGTCGCCAGATCGGGCTGCCGCCAGCCTGACCAATCCTTTGGCCAGCGCTTAGGCCAGTTCCGGGGCCAGATCAGCGTGACGACGAGAAAAGACGAGTAGACGATCAGCGCCACCCACCAGATCCGACCGGGCCAGGGGCCCATGATGTCCACCACCGTCGAGGCGTCGGGCCTGGAATCCCCGATGTATCCGTAGTTGACGTGGAGGAGGATGTTCACCGGCGTGACGACCGCGCCGTAGGCCAGGGTCATGATCGAGGCAAAGCGGAGATCACGCCAGCCCGGGCGGTACCCGCGTGCGATCACCTCGAACAGCCCGACTAGGACAATGTTGGAGTGCCCGACCCAGAAGAGCCAGAACTTAAGGTGGGCTGGCCCGACGTGCACCGTGGGCGTGATGAACGCCTGCGAGGACAGCCCGATCCCCCAGAAGTACAGGAGCGTCTGGAGCCGGCGATTCTCGGTGATGAGCGCGAACCCGGCGATCCACGCGACCACGTCGCACATGTGCAGCGGGAGGCTGACCGCCCAGTCCAGCTTGGCGGCGTGGTACACGACATCGAGCGACTGCCACGCGAAGATGAAGAACCCCCAGCGGCGTGCGATCAAGGCCGCGTTGGACTGCCTGTGTCCGCCGCGTGCCCGGGCGCACAACCACGCGCACACCGCGGCGGCCGTAAGCACCATCACGGCGTGAATCACGGAGAATGAATGGAAGGTTTCCAGCCAGACCGGCAATGAACCCGACCCGCCCGGCGCGATCGACGGGAGAAAGTTTTCGGAGCTCGACGAGGTTTCGCTTGGTTGGCCCGCGTCCGCGAGGTTCGGCAGGCAGGCCAGCACAGCGCAGGACGTGCGTGGCCAGCGCTCTCCGATCACCTCTTGACCCCAGCGGCGGCCTTCCCGCCTGATTGAACGTGCTCGTGCCGCAACTGCCCGCACGCGGCGGCGATGTCGCGCCCGCGGCTGGCGCGGATGTGGGCGTTGACGTGCCGGGCCCGGAGCAAGCGCTGGAACTCGAGCACGTCGTCCGTTCTAGGCCGCTCGAACGGCATGCCCTTCACCTCGTTGTAGCGGATGAGGTTCACGTTGGCGCGCAAGGATTTGGTGATCGTCGCCAGCTCGGCCGCGTGCTCGGGACGGTCGTTCACGCCGCGCAGGAGTGTGTACTCCAGCGTGATCTCGCGGCCCGTTTTCGTGAACCAGCGCTGGCAGGCGGTGAGCAAGTCCGCGATCGACGTGTAGCTCGCCCACGGGATTAGTTCGCGGCGGATCGTGTCGTTGGGCGCGTGCAGCGAGAGCGCGAGCGTCACCGGCAAATCCAGCTCGTTGGCCAGCCGATCGATCGCGGCTGGCAAGCCCACGGTTGAGATCGTGATCTTGCGAGCCGAGATCCCGAGGCCCCACTCCGCCTGGATCGTGCGTACGGCCCGGATCACGTTGGTGATGTTTGCCAGCGGCTCACCCATGCCCATGAACACGACGTTGGTGATCCGCTCGATGCCCTTGAGCCGTCCCAGCCGCCAGACCTGCTCGACGATCCGCCCCGCCGAGAGGTTGCCATCGAGCCCGCCCAGGCCCGACGCGCAGAAGCGGCATCCAACCGGGCACCCGATCTGCGAAGAGATGCACGCGGTCCGGCGGTCCTCGCTGGGGATCATCACGCACTCGGTCTGGCGATCGGTGTGCCCGGAGGCCGGTCGAGACAGCACGGGGAGCGAGGTGCTGATCAGCGGCCTGGGCTCTTGCGGTGCCGTATCGCTGGGTGTTGCGTTGGAGCCGTCCCACCATTCCACGAGCAGTTTTTCGACGCCGTCGGTGGATTTCTGGTGCCCGATGATGTCGCCCGAGATCAGCGTCATGTCCTTGGCGAGGATGGCACGGTCGTTTTTAGAGAGGTTGGACATCAGCTCCGGGTCGGCAACGCCGTTGGCGTAGACCCATTCGAGGATTTGCTTGGCGCGAAACTTGGGAAGACGCCTCTCGTCGCACCATGCTTCCATGGAGTCGGGGGTGAACTCGAAGATGTGGGAGGTCGGGTGTCGCATGTGGTGCTGTCTGTGAGCGTGCTGGTTCGAGGCCTGTTGGTGCGAGGCACGCTGGTGCAGGGTGTTATTTCGGGCGTGCGGCCGACATAGTAAGGGGCACCGCGCCGTAGAGAGGCTCGGTGACTCGTGGCGCGTGTACCTTGGCGCGTCGGGAATCAGGATCCATGCCTCGTTCGCGCATCTCGCGTCGGAGAGCCGAGGGGAGCGCGAACTCGATGTCCTCTTCGAAGATGTCGCGTTGTTCGATCGTTCCGCCGAACTTTTTGAGCAGCGTTTGGCAGAGTTCCGCGACCAGATCCTCTGGGGCCGACGCCCCGGCCGTGACCATCACCTTTTCGGCCCCGGTCGTGAACCAGGCGGGGTCGATCTCGCGTGCGTCGTCCATGAGGTAGGCCTTCGTGCCCACGTTGGCCGAGATCTCGGTCAGGCGCACCGAGTTTGACGAGTTCTTCGAGCCGACCACCAGCACCAGATCGCACTCGGGCGCGATCTGCCGGACCGCGGTCTGGCGGTTGGTGGTGGCGTAGCAGATATCGCTGCTGGGCGGCTCTTTGATGAGCGGGAAGGCGACCTTGAGCGCCGAGATCACCACCTCGGCGTCGTCGGTCGAGAGCGTTGTCTGGGTGAGGTACACCAGCCGGGCAGGGTCGCGGACGGTGAGCGTGGGGATGTCGGCCGGGCTCTCGACGACCTGCACAGAATCGGGCGCTTCGCCCCGTGTGCCGACGACTTCCTGGTGCTTGGCGTGACCGACGAGGAGAATCTGATACCCCTGCCGGGCGTATCGGATGGCCTCGGCGTGAACCTTGGTCACGAGCGGGCAGGTGGCGTCGATTGCGGACAGATTCCGGGCCGCCGCCGCCGTCCGCACCGCCGGGCTGATCCCGTGGGCCGAGAAAACGATCACGCTGCCCGGCGGCACGTCCTCGACGCGGTCGACGAAGACCACGCCCCGATCGATAAATCGCTGGACGACGTGCTTGTTATGCACGATCTCGTGGTAGACGTAGACCGTCTCGCCCGGGAAGAGGTCGAGCACCTGGTCCACGACGTCGATGGCCATGCGCACGCCAGCACAAAATCCGCGAGGGTTGGCAAGGATGAGGTGCATGGTTGAGCGTTCAGATCGCGTGATTGCTGGGAGGGACGTCCGCTGGGCGGTGCGGCTCGCGCTCGAAGTCTGCGGTGAGATTCACCTGGGGAAGGTCTTTCACGGTTGATGATCGCTGATATGGTAGGGTTGAGTCCGCGTGAACGAGAAGGCTCTCGGTCGCGTGCGAGGCGTACGTCATGTTGAATCTGGTTGGGAATCTGGTTGGAAATCAGGTTGGGAATCAGATTGGGAATAAGGCGGGAAAACGGGCCGAGAACTTCAGAGAGATTTGGACCGAGCATGGGGCAGGTTTCGACATCTCGTAGCACTTCGGCCCTTCCCGACGAGCGGATTCCCGGTTCGCTGCCGCCCACGTCGAGCGGTCTAAACGTGGATGCTCAGGCCGCGGTCCGTGACCTGGCCCGCACCCACTACGAGAATTTCAGCGTGCTGAGCGTGCTGGTCCCACGCCCGCTGCGGCCCGCGTTCGCCGCGGTCTACGCCTTCTGCCGGGTCTCGGACGATCTGGCCGACGAGGGCGGACCGGGCCCCCAAGCTCGCGCCGCGGCGCTGGCGAGCCTCGCGGACTGGCGGCGACAGCTTCACGTCTGCTTTGACGCTGACCAACCTGCGGTTGTCGAGCACCCGGTCTTTCAAGCGCTCAGGCCTGTTATTGCGCAACACAAACTCCCGAGAAAGCCGTTTGATGACTTGCTGGACGCTTTCGAGCAGGACCAGCGCACCGAGACGTACGAGACCTGGGCCGAGCTGCTGGCGTACTGCGACAAGAGCGCCTCGCCGGTGGGCCGCATCGTGCTCATGCTCGCCGGGTATCGCCCGCCCGAAGAGTGCCCGGCCAACGCCGCGCGCTACGAGCTGAGCGGCGCGGTGTGCGTCGCGCTGCAGCTGACGAACTTCTGGCAGGACGTGCGGCGTGACCTGATCGAGCGGGACCGCGTGTACCTGCCGCGTGAGATCTGCGGGCTTGATCGTGTGAAGCTCCGAGCCTGGCTGGGCGAGGGCTCTTTGCACCGGGCCGAGTTCGCGGGCGCGGTCGCGCCGTGCATCGCGCGTACTTGGGCGCTCTTTCAACGCGGGAGAGAACTTCGGGCGTTGCTTGATCGCTCCATTGGCCCGGTGGTGGGGCTCTTCCAGGACGGGGGCGAGCACGTCCTCCGCGCCATCGAGCGGCATGAGGTCTCGACGCTCTGGCACCGCCCGCGGCTGAGCCGTCCGCGTAAGGCCTGGCTGGTCGGTCGAGCCTGGCTGACAACGTTGTTTCCCACCGGGGGCCGGACATGATCGACGCGAGCGCTGACCCAGCTCTACAAGCGTCGATGGACCACTGCGCTGGCGTGACCCGGGCGCGGGCTCGCAACTTTTACTTCGGGCTGAAGTTGACGCCAGAGCCTAAGCGGTCCGCGCTGTATGCGCTCTACGCCTGGACGAGGCAGGCCGACGACACGGTCGATGGCGCCCCGACCCTCGACCACGCCCGGCGTGCGCTCGATTGCTTCCGCGAACAATCTCGGCTCGTCATCGAGCAACGGTTTGACCTCGAAAATCCTGGACGGTCCGATCCGATGTGGCTGGCGGTGCGCTGGACGTTGCGCCGGTATCCCATCGATCTCGCGTGGCTCTGGGCGGTGCTCGACGGGATGGAGGAGGACCTTTCTCACGCGGGGTACGAAGACTTGGCCGCACTCGAGCGGTACTGCGGCCTCGTCGCGTCCACCGTCGGGAAGATGTGCGTGGCGGTGTGGGGGATAGCGCCGGGAACCGAGCGGGCTCGGGCGGAAACGCTCGCGCACCAGCGTGGGATCGCGTTCCAGATCACGAACATCCTCCGCGACCTGCGCGCCGACCGCGACGCCAGCCCCGGGAGGGTGTATCTCCCGCGGCAGGTTCTGCAACAGCACGGGGTGACGATCGACGATCTCTGCGCCTGGTCGAAACCTGATCGCTGCTCGGCCTGCGTTCGCGCCATCGCGGTCCGGGCTCGTGCCGCGTACGACGAATCGGAGCCTCTGCACGCGATGATCGAGCCGGAGTGCCGCGCCTCGCTGCTGGCCATGACGCGCATCTACAGCGGGCTGCTCGGGCTGATCGAGCGTGATCCCTCGCGCGTCTGCGCCCCGGTTCCAGCACGCCTCACCACCGCCCGCAAACTCACCATCGCTCTCTCGGCGATGTGGTCGGCCCAGCGGAGCGCGCGCCGCGAGGCTTCGATAACGTGAGACGCTCCGACGCCATCGTGGTCGGTGGCGGGATCGCGGGGATCGCGGCCGCGCTGCGCCTTGCTGAGCACGGCGTCTCGGTCACGCTGCTGGAATCCTCGCGCCGACTCGGCGGTCGGGCCACGTCGTTCACCGACGCGCGTACGGGCGAGGCCATCGACAACTGCCAGCACGTTGCGCTCGGGTGCTGCACGAACTATCGCGATCTCTGCGAGCGGCTTGGAGTTGCTCATCTGATCGCGTGGTACCGGGCCCAGCACTGGGTCGAAGCTGGCGGCCGGCGATCGATCATCACCGCTGGCAACCTCCCCGCGCCGCTGCACCATGCCGCCAGCTTTCTCTCGGCAAAGTTTCTCTCGTTCACCGAGAAGACCGCGATCGCTCGCGCCATGGCGAGGATAATTCTGGCGCGCCGCGATGACTTCCGCGCGATGACCTTCGGCGCATTTCTCCAGAGCCACGATCAACCGACCTCTGTTGTCGATAAGTTCTGGTCGCCGGTGGTGGTGAGCGCCTGCAATCTCAGCGTCGAGCGCGTCAGTGCCTCGACCGCTCTGCATGTTTTTCAAGAAGGGATGCTCGCCAACCGCGACAGCGCCACGATCGGCATCCCCACCGTCCCGCTCGCCAGGCTTTACGACGGCGCGGCCCGGATCATCGAGCGGGCCCGCGGCACGGTTCGATTCGGTGTGCGAGCCGAATCTTTACGCCCCGGCGTCGTGAACGATTCCGAGGGGCGAGACCACCGCGCGAGCGCCGTGATCTGTGCGCTCCCCATCGAGAAGGCCGCCCGCGCGGTGTTCGATTCGCACGAGCGGCCCGACCTCAGACTGGCCCGGGCCTCATCGCTCGAAACCAGCCCGATCTGCGGCGTACACCTCTCCTTCGACCGTTCGGTGATGGACGTGCCGCACGCGGTGCTGGTTGGCCGTCCAACGCAGTGGCTCTTCGCCAAGGACCCCATAGGCCGCACGGTCCACGCGGTCATCAGCGCGGCGGACGAATGGATGGCGCTGAGCGAACCCGAGATCGTGGGCCGAGTTGTTGACGATCTGAACGCGTGCTTCCCTAGTTCGCGCGGCGCAGTCATCGTTTCTGCTCGCGCGGTGAAAGAGCGCCGCGCGACCTTCGCTCCCACGCCCGGTTCCGACGCCTTGCGTCCCTCGGGCCGAGCACTCGAAGCTCACGGCGTCACGCTCGCTGGCGATTACACCGCGACCGGCTGGCCAGCGACGATGGAGGGCGCGACGCGCAGCGGGTACGCCGCCGCGGCCTCTGTTCTCGGGCTTGCGGACGACGCTTTGCTCGCAGCGCCGCTTCGTGCGGGCTTCTTGTCCGCGCCGTTCGCCGCGTCGTGGTGAACCGTCGTCGCGGATCGCAATTGACAAACTTTGCACCCGAACGCGTGCCCACATGCCCGGGCTTCACCTCGGTCCGTACCCCAGGCATCCACCCCAAAAGCTCGTAATAACAGCACATTTGTGAAGAACTTTTTAAGAAACCGGGCCAACCGGCTTGCTGCGTTTGCCTGACTCCACTCCAGAGTGGTACTCTTCGCCTCGACGGATCGATCTCTCGGCCAGGACGGCCTCGCACTTGTGTTGACCTCGTGGAGCTTGTCCCATGGCCACCCTCGCCAACGGGCGCGGACGCAAGCGCGTCTCGCGCACTGCGGCCGCCCTCGTTCTCGTCGCCTTCGCGTGCGCGCTCGTCTTTGGAGGGATGGCTCTCGTTCGAACCGGCGCGCCCGAGCCGCTGCTCCGCGTCCAGTCTCAACCGCTCAATCAACCGCTCAATCAACCTCTCAATCAGGCGGTTAATCAGGCGATTAAGCCCGCTCAGCCCGCCGCTGCTCTGGCCGCCCCCGAGATCCGCTTCGGCCTTTCCAAGCCGCTCCTCAAGGCTCCTGGTGCGCTCCGCCTCGCCACGTACAACGTCGAGAATCTCTTTGACAACGCCGACGACCTCGACCTCTCTGGCCAGCATGAGGACAAGGGCACGACGAAACCCGAGTCCGAGCTCCAAGGCCTCGCCACCGCGATTCGCGCGCTCGACGCCGACGTGATCGCGCTCCAAGAGGTCGAATCTGAAAAGGCCTTGATGTGGTTCCGTGATGCGTATCTGAAGGGCATGGGGTACACCTATCACGCCTCGATCGACGCTGGTGACGCGCGCGGCATCGAGCAAGCGGTGCTGAGCCGCTACCCCATCAAGGCGGTAAAAAACTGGCCCGACCTGCCGCTGGCGGGCAACCACCCCGACGACGCCAAGGATGCCACGCCCGGCTCGCCGATTCACTACCACCGCTCGCCTCTCAAGGTCGATATTGAAGTCCCCGCCACAGTGACCGGAGACGAGCCGTATCGCTTCACGCTGCTGGCCGTGCATCAGAAGAGCGGGAAGAACAGCGGCTACTGGCGCGAGGCTGAAGCCACCAAAACAGCGTCGATCGTGCAGGAACTTCAGGCACAGACCCCTGGGATCAACATCTCGGTGCTGGGCGATTGCAACTCCGTCCCGTCTGATGCCGCCACCAAGATTTATCTCACCGGCGGGCTGATCGATCTCTTGGCCGCCCGCGATTCGGCCAACCTCGCCGACCGGCCTAAGTTCATCACGCACGAATCGGGCCGCACGATTGATTACATCTTGGTCAACCTCGCGATGAACGCGGAGGTGGTCGCCAATTCGACGTTCATCATGGGCACGCCAGCGCGGCCTGCGGGTGTGGATTGGAGGTCGTACCCGGTGCCGCCGGGGTATGCGTCAGATCACTATCCGGTGGTGGTGGATGTTCGGTATAAAGACGGTAGATAACAGGGCGCAAGGTCGTGGGACACACCGATTGTAAAAATTTGGATAATTAGGATTTTACAAGGGTATTTTGCCCATGAATTTTCAGAAATCACCTCACACTCGTGATACTCTGGCATCCAAAGCGGTCCTTCCGAGTTGTCACCCACGGATAGTGGTTCGAATCAGGGTGAGATCTATCTGGAGTAGGGTACTTTCATGAAACTCGGGACTGATCGTATCCGACCAGCGCACATTTTGCTTTTCACTGTGACCCTCTTGGCCATGGCGTTTGCAATTTGGTGGGGTTTTTTCAAAAATTCGGGACCCAATCTCACTCACAAGGTGGTTCTCGTGGACATCACGACGGGCGACCTGTTCGAATTCGCGACGGACAAAAAGAGTGTTTTGATTCCCGAACGAAACCCGATCAATGGAAAGATTTCCCTGTTTCCCACTGAGAAAGCACCGGATGGAAAATGGCTGATTCAATCCCGCTTTCTTGATTCGCTGGGTCAGATCGACGGCACCCCTGATGCGTTGCTGAACAAAAAGACCGGTGAAGTTCGCGTCAAATCTGAATCGCCCCGCTCGGTTTCGCTCGCCGAGCGTGCGGCCTCCAAGAGTAAATAGTCCGCGTACCGTTCGATCGCTCGATGATTCTTATCGAAAGGCAGCAATGATGGATTATACATCGGTGTGCGGAACGACGAAGCCGAGCCGTTCCGCGTTCACGCTCATTGAACTTCTGGTCGTCATTGCTGTCATTGCGCTTCTGATCAGCATCCTGCTCCCCTCGCTGGGCGCGGCCCGGGAGACTGCACGCGCGCTGGTTTGCCTCACGAAGCTCCGGGGCATTGGTCAGGGCCAGGCGCTCTACATGAACGAGAACAAGGACTATTACGCTGGTCCCAACACTTCAGGCGCTCTGGGGCAAACCATCAACATCAATCCGTTCAGGCTTGGATACGAGGACTACCTCAACGACTCAAAGCCGTCCATGCCGACTTCCACTCACGACTGGATAAGTCCTTCGATGGGAGATTCGGCCGGGTTGTCTCCAAACCGAGCCAGGCGCACTCAGGAGATTTTTAGTCGTCTCGGCTGTGTTTCAACGCAGCGGATCAAGAACGACCGGCTTTATGGGGGGGCCACAGATTCGGCACAGTTTCGAAATATCATCGAAAGCGAAGGTTACAACGTCGCCAGCTATATGTCGCCCGCGGCTTTTCACTACAAGCCGAACGAGGCCGTCGCGAACGCCCAGAAGTATAAGAACGCGGTGCTCAAATTCGGCTTCACAACACCGGTTTCAGTCAATCCCAAATTTAGGCCCAGAATTGATTCGGTCGGCGTTTCGACTAGCAACAAGATCATGGCGGCGGATGGAACGCGCTACTTTGACACCGGCGCCGTGGACTTCGACATCAGTCCAAACCCCGGCATTTACGGTTCGTTCACGGACTCAGGTCCAATCTTTGAACAATCGACCGCCTACGGGAGATCGTTTAACCGCGCCCCGAACAGGGACAACGTCCTTCTGTCGCTTCGGCACCCGGGGAAGTCAGTGAACGCGCTGTTCTTCGACGCCCACGCGGCGTCGATCAAGGGTGACGATATTTACGCCAAGGTTGAATATTGGTATCCCTCGGGCAGCAAATTCAATTCGAGTGGCGTTGCAACAGCGGAGTCTATGCTTCGCTTCAAGGACGGCGATCTGATTCCATGACAACGCTTGATCATTGTCGGTCATAAATATATCATAAACTAAAAAGGAGGTTGAGAATACACAGACTTGTTGGGGAAAGCAAGATTCCATGCGCCATCAACTATGTTTTTTAATTTTGAAAGAGTCTATTCATGAAAAATTTTGTGGCATTTGGAACAATTGGTGCGATCGCCGCTTCCTCGTCATTCGGGCAGTGTGTTCCGGTCCGAAGCTATGTGGACATTATTCCTGCCGAAGGTGCTGTTGTTACCAACCAAGTCGGTGTGGCGGCAGCCTTGGCCGGATCTTTCAATCTGCGACAGCTTGCGACAATTTATGCTCCCAATGGCTGTGCGTTCGATTTCTTTTATCCGCAGACAAGTGCCTTCGGTGAAGTTCGAGTAGGGCTTCCTGATGCTTCGGCATTCGGTTTGGGAAATTATGACGACCATTGTGGATATACGGCCGATGCATATGCACATGTTCGAGCAGTGAGTTCTACCTGGCCTCCAGAGATGGAACAAGGTAGCACCAATTGTCGTATTTGGGAAGGTTGCTGGTGCTGTCCAACTGTGCCATCCTGTCCTTTCCAGGAAGGTAAAGTGCACTATTCGCCAATCGGCGTAAACTGGACTTCTACATCCGCGCTTTTGACATTCCATATTGTCGGTTCATTTTCCGTGAATTATGTCGTCGATGTTGCGAACGACGGTACTCTTCCAGACGGCAATTCGAGACTGCTTTATCGATTTCAATTTTTGTATTTCAACGGAACGCCACGAGCAGCTTCCAGCGTAATCGCATCGCCATATGGATCTATACTGACCAACGCAGCGTACGATGTCGCCACCATGAAATGGTCACACTCGGACACATTCGGCGGTACAACTGGCGATCAGTCGTTCGAGCTCCGATCAGTCGATTTAGCAGATTCTGGATTTGATGTGAATCACGACCGTAGAATGAACCATCTTGATTATGATGCGCTCCAGTCGCTCGTAGGAACAACGGTTTCGGAAGCCAACCCTTGGGACCTGAATGCGGACGGCGTCATCAGCGCTGCCGATTTAGTTCTCTTCGCCGGGGTTCTGGCGGCGGGCGGCAACCAAGGAATACTTGGCGATCTGGATGGTGACGGGATTGTCGATTGTTCGGATTATGATAACACGGTTCCCGCGTTGTTTGGATTTAACTTGGGTGACAATGGATACCGGTTCTCATTGGATGCCAATCTCGACGGCAAAACCGATCTGGACGACTACGCAGCAGTCCGCGCAGCATTCTACACCGCCGACTTTGACCATGATGGTTTTGTTGTTGGCGATGACTATGACGCATTCAGTGATGCTTTCGCGATCGGTGCAATTTCCGCCGACTTCAACCGGGATGGCTTCGTGAATGGTGAGGACTTTGATGCTTACATCGTCGCGTTTGAGAACGGTTGCTAAGCCTGCTTCGATCTGGTGCGGAGTCAAATCGACCGGCCCCTCCTTCGAAGGACGGGCCGGTCTTTATTTCGGAATATTGTTTACCGATGCCCCGTCCCCTTCAACCTGCTCACCAGCGTTGCCGCCTTCACTTCCACGCCTTTCAAGATGCTCGACAGCGCATCGCGGTTGGGCGCGAAGTCCATGGCCGTGCTCATCGCGACCCATTCCTTCTTCACGAGGTCGGCCAGCGCGTGCGTGAAGCTTTGCATGCCTTCTTCATTTCTTGAGACTATCGACGGCAGGTCGTTGTCCTCGCCTTGGCGGATCTTCTCGCGCACCGTGGGCGTTCCTATCAAGACCTCGCAGGCAGGGACGACGCCGACCTCGAAACCGGCGACGGCTGGCAGCAACCTCTGCGCGCACACCGCTCGCAGCGTGTTGGACAGCGCGTGGCGTAGGAAGCCGTGCTCCTCGACGGGGAAGAACTCGAGGATCCGGCTGAACGCTTGCATCGTGTCGGCGGTGTGCATGGAGCCGAAGACCAGGTGCCCGGTCTCGGCGGCCTGCACGGCGGCTAGCACGGTGTCGTGGTCGCGCATCTCGCCGATGAAGACCACGTCGGGGTCTTCGCGGACGATGTACTTGAGGGCGGTGGGGTAGTCGTTGACGTCGATGCCGATCTCGCGTTGCGAGACGATTGACTTCTTCGGGACGAAACGGTACTCGACGGGGTCTTCGACGGTGATGATGTTCTCGGCGCGGGTGGCGTTGATGTGCTCGATCATGGCCGCGAGCGTGCTGGATTTTCCTGAGCCGGTGACGCCGACGACGAGGACCAGACCTTCCATCGTTTTCTCGACAAGCTCTGAGTAAATCTTGGGCAGGTGGAGGTTGTTGTAATTGGGGATCTCGGCCTTGACGCGGCGGATGGCGGCGTGGACGTGCCCGCCAGCGCGAAACATGTTGACGCGGAATCGTTCGCCGTCGCCGAGGTGGGTGGCGAAGTCGAGGTTGCCGCCGTTGGCGAAGCGTGCTTTCTGGGCGTCGGAGAGGAGCGGGTCGAGGAGGTGGTCGGCCTCCTCGCCGGTGAGCGGGTCGCCCTGCATGTGGCGAAGCAGCCCGGCGATGCGGAAGACGGGCGGCACGCCGACCTTGATGTGGAGATCGGAGGCTTCGACTTTTTTCATTGCGCCGAGCAGGCGCTGGATCGAGAGTGGGCCGGGCACCATGGTTTGGTCCTCCCTGAATGGCTCGAATGAGCCGTGGAGAGCGTATCGAGATTTGGGCGCGTGCGAGAGATTTTTTTGCGGATGCCTGCTTTGGCGTCGGATTTGTTGTAGTCTCTGCCGCAAACCCACCGGCGAAGTTTTCGTCGGCATTCGGAGGACTCTGATGGAATCTCCCTCGGCCGGGCCTGTCCCGGCGAACATTGGTCTGCGTCTTTCGATCATGATGTTCCTGCAATTTTTCGTGTGGGGTGCGTGGTACGTGACGCTCGGGCCGTTCATGACCGCCAAGGGGATGAGCCCGGAGTCGGTGGGCAACGCGTACTCGGTGGGCCCGCTGGCGGCGATTCTTTCGCCAGTGTTTTTGGGCATGTTTGCGGATCGGTTCTTTGCGACGCAGCGTGTGCTGGGCGTGATGCACCTGCTGGGCGGGCTGGCGTTGCTGGCGGCCCCGAGCCTGGTTCCCGCGGCTGGCGGCTCGCCCTGGCCGTTCGTTGGGATTTTGCTCGCGCACATGCTGTGCTACATGCCGACGCTGGGGCTGAGCAACACGCTAGCGTTCCACAACATGACCAACCCGGAGAAGCAGTTCCCGATGGTGCGTGTGCTAGGAACGATCGGTTGGATCGTCGCGGGGTTCGTGGTCGGGTACATGGCCAAGCAGATGTCGCCGGGCGCGGACGAGACGACGCGGGCCTCGATGCCGCACTTTTTTTACGCGGCCGGTATCTCGTCGCTGGTGCTGGGCGTGTTCAGCTTCACGCTGCCGCACACCCCGCCGCAGGCCAAGGGCAAGTCGGCGTCGGTGGGCGAGCTGCTGGGCTTCGGCGCGGTGTCGTTGATGCGTGAGCGGTCCTTCGCGGTGTTCGTGGTGTGCTCGTTCCTGATCTGCATCCCGCTTTCGGCGTACTACAGCTTCGCGGGGATGTACGCGGGGGCGACCGGGCTTGAGAACGTGCCGGTGAAGATGAGCTTCGGGCAGATGTCCGAGATCGCGTTCATGCTGGTGATGCCGCTGTGCTTCGCACGGCTTGGAGTAAAGTGGATGCTGGCGGTGGGGATGCTGGCGTGGGTGGCGCGGTACGCGCTGTTCGCGGCTGGCTGGGGCGGGATCGGCGGGTCGCACGTCACCTGGATGGTGCTGGGCGGGATTATCCTGCACGGCATCTGCTACGACTTCTTCTTCGTGACCGGGCAGATCTACGTGGACAAGAAGGCCCCCGTGGCGATCCGAGGGCAGGCGCAAGGGTTCTTGGTGCTGGTCACGCAAGGGCTGGGGATGCTGATCGGCGCCCAGATCGTGGGCCGACTAGTGGCGCACTACACGACGGGCACGGGGCCCGCGGCGTCGATCGATTGGAAGAGCGTGTGGATCGCGCCAGCGGCGATGGCCCTGGCGGTGCTGGTGGTGTTCGTGGTGCTGTTCAAGGAAAAGGGGAGGCCGGCTCGGGAGTAGCGCTGAGAGGGGAGGAGGCGGGTTCGGTTGGTCCGTTGTTCAGAGCATCTTCCTCTGATCCGTTACGAGCGAGTTTGTTGCGCGAGGTGAGAGGATCGAATTGAATGGCTCTTCGGATCGGGAAACCTTCGGCCGCGCCGGACCGGCAGATGGAACTCTTTGGGCGACCTCTCGAAGATGCACCTCGACGCAAGGCGGGCGGTTGGCGTTCTTCGCGCCGAGTTCGAGCCTCGGGGCGTGTATTTTCAGGCGAGCGGGAACTCAAAGTTCAGCATGCCGGACCGTTATGAGGTGTACCCATCTGAGCTCACAGCGTTGGCCCTTGACGCAAAGGAGCGCTATATTGAAATCAACCATGCCTGGCAAGCGATCTGCAAAGTTGAACTTGAAAAAGCCATCACCCAAGGCGCGATCTGCAAAGAACTCGCCGAAATCGTCTCCGGCGGAATCTGAGGTCGTGTATCCGGATTGGGTTACCAAGACTCTCCAGAATTCCATCAAGACACTTCGCGAGGTCCAGCGTAAACGCGGTAAGAACCTCAAGGTCTATCCGGGCCTCGACATGAAGGGTATCTGACGCCCGCGTTGATTCCCTACGCTTGACGCATGACAACCGTTCCATCTGGTTCCCTGCCGGGCTTGCGTTTACGCCGTCTTATGGACGCAGGCTGCGTTGCCATCCCCGGTGCCTTCAACGGCCTGTGCGCCCGCGCCATCGCCCAAGCCGGGTTTGACGCCTGCTACGTCTCCGGAGCCGCCACCAGTGTGTGCGCTGGCGTGCCTGATGTGGGCCTGCTCACGCTTGAACACTTCTGCCGTGTGATTCGCGAGGTCGCCGACGGCTCGATGCTGCCCGTGCTGGCCGACGCTGACACCGGGTTCGGCGAGGCCGAGATGGTCCGGCGGACGGTCATCGAATACCACCGCGCCGGGGCGGCCGGGCTTCATCTGGAAGATCAGAGGTTCCCTAAACGCTGCGGGCATCTCGACGGCAAGGAGCTCGTGCCAGCCGATCACATGGCCGAGAAAGTCCAGTGGGCGCGTAAGGCCTCGGACGATTGCTCGGACGGTTCCTTCGTGGTCTGTGCTCGTACCGATGCTCGAGGTGTGGACGGCTTCGACGCGGCCGTGGCACGCGCGAAGGTCTATGTGCAGGCAGGCGCGGACATGATTTTTCCTGAAGGCCTCGCCAGCGAGGACGAGTTTGCCAAGTTCGCGGGCGCTCTGGGCGGCACCAGCATGAGGGTGGGGCCGGGGCCGGGAGCGGGGGCGAAGACTCGAACAGGCCCGTACCTGCTGGCGAATATGACCGAGTTCGGCAAGACGCCACTGATCTCGCTTTCGAGTTTCGCCGCGCTTGGCTACTCGTGCGTCATCTACCCGGTGTCGCTGCTGCGGGTGGCGATGGGCGCGGTGAGCGCGACGCTGACGCAACTCAAGGCCGAGGGAACGGTGGCGAGGTTCGTCGATCAGATGCAGACGCGGAAAGATCTGTACGAGTTGATCGGGTACACGCCGGGCAGGCCGTGGGAATCGCGTGCGTGAGAGCCGGACGAGGAAGACCGGCGACGGAAAATCTCTTGCGGTGATGCCCTGGTCATGCCCTTGTCATGCCCTTGTCATGCCGCGGTCATGCGAGCGGCGAGATGCGGCGAAAGATCAGTTTCCAGCGGTTCATCTAAAGCAACCGCGCGACCAAACGCCGCAGTTCTGAGGTGATGAATCGTTGAACGATGGCAATCCGATCGTGCACGCTCGTGGGCCGGGTTTGTTCAGCGCCGACGACGCACGAGGAACACGCTCCCGAGCCCCAGCGCCGCCAGACCAGCGGGCGCGGGGATCGGAGTAAAGGAGAGGTCATCGAAGATCCACGCTGGCGAACCGCCTTTGGTCTCGCTCAAACTGACCTTGGAGATCGGCGTTGTGCTGGAAATCGCGAGTCGAACCCACGCCGTGTTGTTGTTGGCAATTTCCGACCTTGTGACGAGCTTTCCGTTCGAGTCGAACCCTTCCATCACAAAGTTCAACGAGCTGGTCCCGAAGCAGTAGATTTCCACGCTCGAAACAGGCGACGAGAGAAACTCGATTGTCTCCGGATCGAGCGGGCGGCCGCCGTTGGCCATCGTCGCCGCAGGGAGGCGATTGAAAGCGAGGAAATTACGCCCGGATCGGGCGCTGATCCCGAAATTGCTATTTTGGTCGAGGATCGCGCCGCCGTCCAGCTCGCTTGGTCCAGAGAATCGCAGCCCGGCGTACTCGTCTCGAAGAGGGTTTACCAAGAAAAAGTCGGAGGGATGAGCTCCCAACTCGTCGAACGTCACGACGCCAGCCGTGGAGGGCGCGGTGAGCGCGAGAGGGGCGGCTAGCACGCAGGCGGTACCGACCTTACCGAGAGCTTTCATCAGCTTCCTTTCACTTCTCGACGGGCCGAACCGAGAAGACCGGAATTGGTCTGTCGGACCAAGTACTACGGACTCCTTGAATGTGCCCCGAATCCAGAGGAAGCAAATGAATCGCGTTTGTTTTCGAAACGAGTGCGATCTTGCTTGAGCGGCGGCTCGCGGCGTTTCCAATGGAGAGGGGAACGTGTTCAGGCGCGCCCAACGGCCGACAAGTGGCGCAGACGATCTCTCGATTGCTCTTTCTTCGCGCGAAGCGAATCGGTCACGATGAACCGCGAGAGATAACCCCCACGAATCGATTCAACGGCGACGACGCGAAACCGCGGCCAAGCCGAGCACGAGCACCCCAGCGCTCATCGGCGCGGGGACCGGAGTAAAGGACAGGTCATCGAAGATCCAATTGTTGTCCCTGCCCTTGGTCTCTGTGAGTGTGATCTTGGCGATCGGCGTCTTGCTGGTGATTGAGAGTTTTACCCAGTCGGCGCCGAAACTTGTTGATGAGGTCGTGACCAGAGCGCCCATGTTGTCAAACCCGTCCATTTTGAACGTGGCCGCGCTTTTGGAATAACAATAAATCTCAACGCTCAACACCGGGGCCGAGAGAAACTCGATCGTCTCGGGGTCGATCGGCTGCCCGCCATTCTTCATCGTGGCGACCGCCAGCCGGTTGAATGCCAGGAAGTTGCGCCCTGACCGAGCGTTGATCCCAAAGTTGCCGGCCTGATCGAGAATCGCGCCGCCGTCCAGCGCGCTTGGTCCAGAGAATCGCAGCCCGGCGTACTCGTTCCGAAGAGGGTTCACGTCTATAAAGCTGGAGGGACGAGCTCCCAACTCGTCGAAGGTCACGACGCCAGCCGAAGCCGAACCGCCGCAGATCATGGCGGTTGAACTTGCCACCAAGGTTCCGAACGTAACCAGCATGCATGATGTTCTGTTTGTCACAAAAAGCTCCCCCTTGAAACCGCATCGGCGTCTAGCCGGTCGGTCTTGCACGTTGAATCAGTCGATGGCCCCACGGTGCATCGCTCCCCCGAACCACTACGTGCATCATCAAGATGTCACGAAAAGCCAGCAAAGCAAGCAAACTCAGTGTTTTTCTCGGTATGTGGCGGGGCCGTAATCTAGAACTGGTTGCTTTGGAAAGAGTTCGATCTCTGAGATTGATCGTTGGGTGTGCCTCCGGCTAATCTCAAGGGCATGAAACTCGCCGTCATCATCCCGGCCGCCGGCGGGTCCGCCCGCTTTAACTTTGGGTCTGATATCCCTCGCTCCAAGCTCGACGAGGACCTGGGCGGCAAACCGGTGATCCAGCGTTCGATCGAGCTGTTCAACAAGCTTGACGAGGTGTGCGCGATCATCGTCGCCGGTCCCGCGGACCCGGCCGCGTTCGAGCAATTCAAAGCACGTCACGGCGACCGCTTCGAGCTTCTGGGCGTCACGCTCTGCGCTGGCGGCAAGGACCACCGTTACCAGACCGTGCGTGAGGCTCTCAAGCTCGTCCCCGCCGATTCCACGCACATCGCTGTTCACGACGCGGCTAGGCCTTGCACGCCGGTCGAACTCGTCGAGCGCATGATCGAAGCGGCCCAGCGCTACCGAGCGGTTGTGCCGGGGATTGAAGTTCTCGACACCCTCAAACGAGCCCGCGAGATGGATCGGCTTAAGGACGACGTGGACCCTCTCGCGCGAATTTTGGGCGACGACGGCGCGTCCGCCAGCGCGAGCCGACGAGCCACGATCAGGGTCGCGGCCGAGACGGTTGATCGCTCGTCGCTCTTCGCCGTCCAAACCCCGCAGATCTTTGAGGCGGGGCTTTTGCGCCGTGCGTACGAACAGCAAGACCTCACCAGCACTGACGACGCGGGCGTGGTCGAGCGGTTGCTGGCCTCGGAACACGCTCTCGAACCGCGCGTGGTGGTCGTGCCCGGTGACTCGCGCAACATCAAGATCACGCACCTCGCCGACGTATCGATGGCCCGGCTTATCCTCGGCTTCTCGAGCCCGAGAGAGAAACCCGCGCACCTACGGTTTTAGGTTCTTAGGTAGGAACGGCTCTGCGAGCCGTTCTCCGAGTCTTGAGACGATCAGCCAAGACAATCAGCCAAAACGATCTGCAAGAAAACGCCTTTCGGAGAAGCAAGAAGTCGGCTCGGAGCGCCGACCTACCAAGATTCCCCGGCTCGGATCACCGCCCGCGAAAGTGAGCAGGGATCTCACCGAACTCGGCTCGGACTACCGACTTGATCCCGCCGCGACCTTTCCAATCTGTGCGAATCTGAAGCCACGCGGGCTTTGTACACGCGACCAGGTCATCGCGGATCTGATTGGTCACGGCCTCGTAAAAAATCCCGCGGTTGCGGAACGCCTGGTAGTAGATCTTCAGGCTCTTCAGCTCGACGCAGACGCCCCCAACCTTGGCCGCCGCGGGCTGGTAGCGCAGCGTCACCTCGCCAAAGTCCGGGTGGCCCGTCTTGGGGCACAGCGACGTGAACTCTTCCGACACGTGCTCGATGACGAACGAGGTGTCGGTGGGGGAGGGAAAGACCTCAAGCAGTGAGCGGTCAGTCATGCCGAACGATATCGCGGAGAACATTGCCAAAGAGCTCGAGAGCCAAATTTCCAGATCTGATCTGGCCGCTTTGCTCGTTCACAGTTTGGCTGTTTCGCCTGTCCACTCATCGACTACAGTACTTTGGCCGAACGCGCCGCGATCGGCCGATACACAGGGTGAACCTGTCCCAATCGCCTGGGCACCTGGTGCTTTTCTTGCGTCTTCCTGAGGATCTCAAAGTCGCCGATTTGACCCCACACTATGAACCACGCCCATACGCTCGAACACGCCCCGACCGCCGCCGCCGCGGGCGACCACGTCAAGACGCTCTCTCACGCAAGCACGCCTGCTTCGCACGACCACCCGCACCACCCGCCGCTGGGCCCGCTCTCGCTCGAACTCAAGGCTGTCACGCTCACGCTGGTGCTGCTGCCCTTGCTGGGCATCGCCGCGGTCGTCGCGCTCAGCTGGTCTGTCCTCTTCCAGTGGCTCTACGTCGCGCTGCTGATCGGCCTCTACCTCGCCACCGGCCTAGGCATCACCGTCGGCTTTCACCGCCTCTTCACGCACCGTTCGTTCACCGCGGGCCCGGTCGTCACGTTCGTTCTCGCCGCCCTCGGCTCCATGGCTGTGCAGGGCCCGATCATCGAGTGGGTCGCCGTGCACCGCCGCCACCACCAGCACTCTGACGGCCATCAAGATCCGCACTCGCCCGCCACCCACGGCGACGGGCTCTCCGGGCTGCTCAAGGGCTTCTGGCACGCGCACATGGGATGGTTCATCCGTCCTTCCTGGGTCGGCCCCGACAGCACCACCGGCGGCGGCACGGCCGGGGGCATCGCTCGCTACGTCCCTGATTTATACAAAGACCGCGTGATCGAGCACGTCAACCGCTGGTACCCGCTCTGGGTCGTGGTCGGCATGGTGATCCCGGCCGCGATCGGGCTGGCTGTCACGCAGACGTGGATGGGCGGGTTGCTAGGCTTCCTTTGGGGCGGGCTCATCCGCGTCTTCATGGTGCACCACATTACCTGGAGCATCAACTCCGTGTGCCATATCTGGGGCAGCCGCCCGTTCAAGAGCGACGACGAAAGCCGCAACAACACGATCTTCGGCTGGCTGGCCTTCGGCGAAGGCTGGCACAACAACCACCACGCCTTCCCCACGTCGGCACGGCACGGGCTCTTCTGGTGGCAGTTTGATGCGACGTACGTGCTGATCTGGCTGATGGCGATGGTGGGGTTGGCCAAGGACGTGAAAGTCCCGAGCGCCGAGCGCATCGAGGCCAAGCGCCAGCGCGAGGCGTAGAAAAGCAACCTCGAGCTTCGCGAAGCTTCGACTCAGCCTTCATCGAGCCTGGTTTCTTAAACTCGCAGCGTCGAAGCTGGCCTTCTGACTTGGATGGTGCTTGCGCAGACCAAGACCTCGAAGTCTCAACGCGAGCTTCGATGCCACGGATCATTCGAGAACTTCACCGCCTGATCTCGATGCCACCCGCTCTCTCATCTCGCGGCCTTGCGAAGCGTGGTGCGCGAGCGTGCGCGAGTGCGTGGGGGATGAGTCACGCGCGAGTGAGCGAGTGTGTTGGCGGGCTCTGTTGGCACGAGGCGAGTGTACCGGGCGAGCGGGGTTCAGCAGGACGGCCGTGCCACCGACGAGTGCTTCGGTCCTCGGTGCTCTTGGGCGTGCGTGGTCCACGGCGGCAACACGTCGCTGTCGGCGCTATGCCGCCAGGTTGAATTTCATTGGCGTGTTTTACTTCGTGTGCTCACGCCGCGACTTTCGCCGCCCACGGCTCGATCGAGCGTTCGAGTTCGCGGATCGAGTCAGGCCGCGTGCCCTTGCCGAAGCGTTTCCACCAGTTGACGACGGTGAGGCCCGCCGGGCGATCATTGTCGGCGCGGCGCAGGAGGATGTTGCCGTCTGAGGTTTCTTCAGCGAGAGTCTGGACGGTGCGCGCGGCGGCGACGCGGATATAAAGGACGTCCGAGGCGATGTCGTAGTGAAACCAGAGAGTTTCGAGGCCCGAGCTCATCAAGCCTTCGATGTTGTCGATCGTAACCATTCGATGTCTCCACCCGTGAATCGCTTGGCGATGTGGGCCGTCTTCACCAAGCCCAACGCGATGTCGGCGACTACGAGGATCATATGGCTGAGAGATGAGCTCTCGCCAAAGTACAGGCGGCTGTCCGGGCCACTGGCACTGTGGCGGATTTGGAGAGGATTGGTGATGGCGGCCTCGACGAGGGCGCGATGGTCGGTCATCTCCGGGTGGCCGCGAAGGATGTGGCCGAACCATGTCCGATCGTGGAAGATGAAGGCGCGGCCGAGAGGGTCGGTGCGCGAGGTGTCCATTGCAGATAGAAATTGGCGGAGTAGAACGAAGTCTCCTCCTCTCCTCAATACCCCAAGCACTGCCCCACAGCTTCGCCGATCCTCTTCGCGTCAGGCAGATAATCCAGCTCGAGCTTGTAATACGGCATCACCGTATCGAACCCGGCTACGCGCTGGACAGGAGCTTTGAGGTGGAGGAAGCAGTGCTCCTGGATGATCGAGGCGATCTCCGCGCCAAAGCCAGCCGTCTTGGGGGCCTCGTGGGCGACTACGCAACGGCCTGTTTTCATGACGCTCTGGATGATGGTGTCGGTGTCGATCGGGTAGATCGTTCTCAAATCGATGAGCTCGACGCTCACGTCCTCGGGGAGAGTGTCAAGGGCTTCGAGGCATTGGAAGACGGTGGCTCCCCAAGAGATGAGCGTGAGGTCGGCGCCCTCGGTCACGACCTTGGCCTGGCCGATCGGGATGGTGTATTCTTCTTCGGGCACCTCCTCGCGAAAGCTGCGGTAGGCTCGCTTGGGCTCGAAGAAGATGACAGGGTCAGGGTCGCGGATGGCCGAGATCAAGAGGCCCTTGGCGTCTGACGGCGTGCAGGGCATGACGACCTTTAGGCCAGGGTGGTGAGCGTAAATCGCTTCGGGCGAGTCGCTGTGCAGTTCGGGGGCGTGGATGCCGCCGCCGACGGGGACTCGGACGGTGAGCGGGATGGTGATCGCGCCGCGGCTGCGAGTGCGGTAGCGAGCGGCGTGGTTGACGAGCTGGTCGTAGGCCGGGCCTAAGAAGCCCTCGAACTGGATCTCGGGGATGGGCCTCATCCCAGCCATGGCGAGCCCGATGGCCGAGCCCATGATGCCCGACTCGGCGAGAGGCGTGTCCACCACGCGGTCGGTGCCGAAGCGTTTGGCGAGCCCTTCGGTGACGCGAAAGACGCCGCCGTTGAGCCCGATGTCCTCGCCCAGGAGGATGACGCGGGAGTCTTTTTCCATTTCCTGAGCGAGCGCCTCGTTGATGGCGTCGACGAGGGTCAGGCCTTTCTCGATCATCACTTCGGTGCGAGGCATACACGTCTCCAATTCGGGGCCGGTTTGGACGCCGAGCCCACAGCGTAGCCGAGCGTTGCGAGGCTTGCTTCACCGTGAGATCTCGAGGTCGCGGTTGATCGAATCCCCGGCCTTCGCCCGGCTTGGAGCCAAACTCCCCGGGCCGATCCTTGGGGCTTTCTGCCAGGTTTGGCCGATGGAGGGGGGAGTGTTGGCGGCCTGACCGATAGTGAACTACCCAGCTTCCGAGCCAGAACCGGCCTCCCCGAGCACAAGACCAAGGCCCGGGACGGTCCTACCCTCCACGTCTGGTCCGACTGGCGATTTGTAAGAGTTTCGAGAAGAATGTACCACCGGCCGCCCGCCGGGAACCGACCTCGTGGCGGTCGAGGGCGGCCTTGAGAGGCATCGGACGTTGCAGACAGAGAACGCTGGCAAGATGCGATTTGGGGCCTACGAACTCGTCCGCGAGCTCGCGCCGTCTCCCGGCACCACGCTCACCGCCGAGCGTTGGCTGGCCCTGCACGAGCGCGACAACTCCAGCCACGTCGTCTACCGCTTCCCGGTCCGGCACGACAAGCCCGGCCAGCGACGGTTCTTCGAGGCGGTCGAACCCGTCGCGTTGCTCAAAGATTCTCATCTCCTGGAAATCGAGCAGTACTCGATCTGCTCCACGGGTCGCGGCATGATCGTGACGCCCTTTACAGGCAACCAGGACGGCCTGACGACCCTCGGCACGCTGGTCGAGATGAAGGGCGGGCGGATGTCTCCCCACGAGACCGACCGCGCGATCAACCACCTGCTCGAAGGGCTCGCGGTCGCTCACTCGACGACCGGCGTCGGGGCCTGCCACGGGCCGCTGATGCTCGACGAAGTGCTGGTTGATCGCCATGGGCGGCTTGTTATTGAGTTGTACGGCCTGGCGTCGCGACTCAAGGGAGTTCAGTTTTCAGCGGCCGACGGTGTGCGCGATGAGATCCGCTCGGTTGCTGGCATTGCCTATCGCCTGCTGACCGGCCTGCTCGCCGAAGAACCTCGCATCGAGGCTGATCGCCTGGTTAAGGGGCTAAGCCCCCTCTGGACCCGCTGGCTGGCTCGCGGGCTCGATCTGGTGGACGGGTTCGCAACCGTCGCCGACGCGATCGAGGCCTTGCCCTCCAACGCCCGCGACACCGTGGACGAACTCTCCCGCGGCGCAGTGCGGAAGGTGCTGAGCAAGTTCCGCTGGCCCAGCCGGTCGCGGTAAGACTTTACAAGCTGCTGAACAAGACAAGCTGCTGACGACCTAGAGAGGTCTTCTCGCGCGCACGCGTGCCGGGAGGATCTACTCTTTGGCCGCTCGCCAATGGTTTAGGAGTTCTCATGCGTTATCGCCCAATCGGCAAAACCAACATCAAAGTCTCCGAGATCGGCTTCGGCTGCTGGACCATGGGCGGCCCGAACTGGTCCACCGCCACCGGGCAGCCCATCGGGTGGGCCGAGGTCAAGTTCGAAGAGGTGCTCGAAGGCATCAAGGTCGGGCTTGACGCGGGCGTTAACCACTGGGACAACGCCGATGTTTATGGCAACGGCAAGGCCGAGCGGCTGCTGGCCGACTGCTTCCAAAAGCTCGGCGTCAAACGCGCCGCTCAGGTCATCGCCACCAAGGTCGGGCACTTCAAAGGCACCGCGCCCCACGCGTTCGAGCCAGCCAACATCAAGCATCAGTGCGAGCAGTCGCTGCGGAACTTGCGCACGGACCACATCGATCTCTACTACTTCCACCATGGCACGTACATCGGCCCCGACTACGCGACCGGGCTGACCGGCAAGATGCACGACTACCTTCACGAGGCTGCGGAAACGATGCACGGGCTCGTCAAGGCCGGGAAGGTGCGTGCGGTCGGGCAGTCGGCGTACACCATCGAGGACTTTGAGCGCGCGATCCCCGTCCTCAGGCCCGATGTCCTGCAAACCAAGGCCAATCTTCGCTGCGACGACTTCATCCGCCCCGGTACCGCGCTCCCCGCGCTGATGGCCAAGCACGGGTGTACGTTCGTCGCCTTTGGCCCGCTCGATCAGGGCATCCTGCTCGACAAGTTTGACCCCTCCAACCCGCCCAAGTTCGACGAGGGCGATTACCGCACGAGCCGTAAGGATTTCAACGCCGACACGCTGCACCAGGTGCGCGAGAAGATCGGTCAGATCAAGAAGCGGTTGGGCGTGAGCGCCGCCAGCGGCACCGACGCGAGCACGGCCGCGCTCTCGTCGATCGCCAGTCGCTGGGTTCTGGCTCACGATCACGTCTGCTCAACGATCCCCGGCTTCCGCAACGCGGCTCAAGCCCGGTGCAACGTGCTGGCCGGAAGCGACGCGCCGCTGACTTTGGCCGACGTGGAGTTCTGTCGAGAGCTGTTCGGAAACAAATAGTCGGCGTTTGCCGACTGTGCGTGATGAAACTGAAGGCGCAGCGTGTTTCGCGCCGTGCCGTGGGCGTTGTCGTCATAAACTAGTTTCGTGAGCGGTGAGCCAATTATTTCTGTTGTCATCCCGACGTTCCGGCGTCCGGACTTGCTCCGCCGCGCCGTCGAGAGCGTGCTCGCCCAGCGGTTCCAAGAATGGGAACTCATCGTGAGCGACGACGAAGCGGAGCCCGGCGAGGCATGGACTTCCATGGCGAACATCGCTTCTCGAGATCGCCGCGTCCGGATCGTGACCAACGCCGGAACGCACGGGCAGGCCGGGAACACCAACAACGCGATGAGCCTGGCGCGCGGTGAATGGATCAAGCCTTTGCACGACGACGACGAGATGGAAGCCGACTGCCTGGGCGCGATGCTCGACGCCGCGCGGCGGAGCGATTCGGCGGCGATCGTGCAGTGCCTGACTCGGAAGATCGACGATCGAGGGCGGCGCCGCGATGACACACCGGGCCGCCGCGCGCGGATCGAGGAGATGACCGGCCGGTCCGCGTGCCTGTCGATGTACCTCCAGGACCTTGATATCGGCGTTCCGACGCAGATGCTGGTGCGCACAAAGTACGTCCACGCGGGCGCGCTGTTCCCCACCCATCGAGCGATCACGACCGCGATTGACGTGCTTTGGTACATCGACCTGCTGGCGCGAGGCGGGCTGGTGCTCCTGAACGAACGGCTGGTGGTACACCGGCGCGACGGGCACGCGACCGCGACCAGCGAACTGGGCGAGGCGGGCTTTTTTAGCGAGTGCGAGTTGCTCCGCGACGTGCTGCTCCCCATCGTCGAGCAGGATCATCCGCCCTCGGTGGAATCGGTGCGGCAGATGCTGAGGCTGATCCGAGCGGGGTGGAACGTTCACCGCGGCAGGGTCTTTCGCGGCCTCGCCATCGCCGTCACGTGCTGGAACCCCTTCGTGTGGTGGCTCGCGGCGCGCTGGGCGGCTCGGCGTGCGTTCCCCGGGATGTTCGAGGCGGTGCCGCGGAGGGTCTTGGCGCGGTGAGCGGCGTCCGAGTTGGCCGGGCTACTGCTGCTGACGGCGTTGGTCGCGTTGAGCCAACAATCGCGCCGCTTCTTCCATGTCCTTGTCGCCGCGCCCCGAGCAGTTGATGATGACGTGCTGGTCGCTTTTGAGCCGAGCCGCGACCTTGATGCCCTCGGCGATCGCGTGAGCCGTCTCGAGCGCGGGGATGATGCCCTCCGTGCGCGCGAGAAGTTCGAAGGCGTCGAGCGCTTCCTCGTCGGTCGCCACGGCGTACTGCACCCGCCCCGCGTCGCGCCAGAACGCGTGCTCGGGCCCGACGCCCGGGTAATCAAGCCCGGCTGAGCAGGAGTGAACGTCGGCGGTCTGCCCGAACTCGTTCTGCAGCACGTAGCTGAGCGAGCCGTGCAGAACGCCGGGCGTGCCCATCGAGATCGACGCGGCGTGCTGACCGGCCGAGGCGCTGCGCCCGCCCGCCTCGACGCCGATGAGCTGGATTTTCACGTCGTCTATGAACGGATAAAAGATCCCGGCCGCGTTGGACCCGCCGCCCACGCAGGCCACGCACGCGTCGGGGAGCTTGCCCATCAACCGCAGCGACTGAGCCTTGGCTTCGTGCCCGATGATGGACTGGAAGTCGCGGACGATCATCGGGAAGGGGTGCGGGCCGACGACCGAGCCGATGATGTAATGGGTGGTCTCGACCGATCCCATCCAGTCGCGCATCGCTTCGTTGGTCGCGTCCTTGAGCGTGCGCGAGCCGGAGTTGACTTCGATCACGTTCGCGCCCATGGCCTTCATGCGGATGACGTTGAGACGCTGCCGACGGATGTCCTCCGAACCCATGTACACGTCGCAGGTGAGCCCGAAGTGCGCGGCCGCGGTGGCGGAGGCGACGCCGTGCTGGCCCGCACCAGTCTCAGCGATGATGCGGCCTTTGCTCATCCGTTTGGCGAGCAAGGCCTGCCCGAGCGTGTTGTTGATTTTGTGCGCCCCGGTGTGCGCCAGGTCCTCGCGCTTGAGCCAGATGGTCGCGGCGTCGCCCGATCCGCCGAGCTTGCGTGAGCTGGCCTTGGCGAAGGCGGTGAGACGGTTGGCCTGGTACAACGGTGTGGGGCGGCCGACGAATGACTTGAGAAGACCTTGAAGCGTGTCCCAAAATGTTTCGTCGTTGCGTGCGGCGAGGTAAACCTCGTTGAGCTGCGTGAGGGCCGCGACGAGGGTTTCGGGGACATAGGCACCGCCGTAGGAACCGAAGCGGCCATCGGCGGTGGGGGCTTCGGAGAGCTTGGGCGGTAGCGCAGCGCGGAGGTTCTTTGAAGAGATTGTGGTCATGCGGAACGGTAGGCGTTGAAGCCCTAAGGAATTTTGTACACCGAGGCACAGTGACGCAGAGAAAAGAGATTGCGGCAGAGCATTTTCGCTGCTTTTCACGCCTTTCTTCGTGTCTCTATGTTCAACTCTGGCGAGCGTGTCAGACCAGCCCGTTGCGGGTCGGCGCAAGTTCGGTGTCGCGTTTGAGATGCCTTGCGCCCAACATCCAGAAGACGCCACTGAGCAGGATCGCCGCGGACACCGCCAGGAAGGCCGTGTTCATGTTGCCGCCGGGGTGCTCTGCGGATTTGGTGCGGTCGGTGATGAGCCCGATGAGAAACGGCGAGATCGCGTCGCCGAGCATGTGGATGAACAGGATCGACACGGCGTACGCGGAGGCGCGGATCGATGGGTGGGTGACGTTCGCGATGATGGTGTTGGTCGGGCCGGTGTTCAGAAAGAGACAGAAGATCGAGAGGAAAAGAAACACCCACGCGAGCGGGAAGGGCGTCCACAGCACCGCAAGGAACAGCGGGAAGCCGAGGAACATGCCGATGGCCGAGACCGTGAAATAAGAGCCGGGCAGGCGGGCGCGAAGCTTGTCGCTGAGATACCCGCCCAGCAGCGTGGCGGTCAGCCCTGACGCCACGACGATCGCACCGAAAGTGGTCGTGACCTGGGCCTCGTTGTGCAGCCCGCGAAACTCGCTGATGTACGTGCGCATCCAGAACGACATCCCGCCGACCGCGAAGGTCATCGCGGTCATGCCCAGCAAGTTGAAGACATAGGACGGGATCTTGAAAAGCTGGGCGTAGTCGGCGGCGGTGGGGCGGCGTCGCGCGGCGCTGGGGTCGGCGCTGCCGCGTGGCGGGTCCTTGCGGAGCAACGAGAGCACGCACAGCACCAGCCCCGGCGCGACGACGACGTAGAAGGGCCATCGCCAACTGTCGGTCACGCTCGCGACAAAGCCGCCCAGCGCAAAGCCGATCGCGGTGCCGACGGGCATCGCCATGTAGAACCACGCCAGCACGCTGCCGCGGCGCTCCACGGGGTACATGTCAGAGATGATGGTGGGCGCGATGGGCCCGTACGCGGCCTCGCCGATGCCCACGAAGACGCGTGTGGTGAGCAGGATCGCGAACGTCGCGGCCAGGCCCGACGCGCCCGAGGCGAGGCTCCAGACCAGCACGCCCGCGCCGACGATCGCCCAGCGGTTGATGCGGTCGCCCAACCAGCCGAAGATCGGGGCGGCCAGCATGTACGAGACCAGGAACGCGGTCGCGAGCGTGCCCATCCAGAAGTTCGCGTGTTCGGAATCGGGGGCGAAGAACTCCTTGCGGATGCGCGGTTCGACCGCGGCCAGGATGTAGCGGTCGATGTAGTTGAAGAGGTTTATGACCAGCAGCAGGAGCAGCGAGGCGCGAGCGCGCGGCATCCTCTGCGGTGCAGTCTGCGGCGCTGTGCTGGCGGGTTCATCGGCCATCGGGTTGGGCTCCAGAAGTGCCGGGCGTGCGGTCGGGTGTTGGATCGAGGGGCGAGCGATCTGGCGCAGCGCGCACGCGAACGGCGATGACCGGAACTCGTCCGTTGTCGATGGTGAACGGCGTGCGCACGTTCAGTTTTTCGACCTGAAGCCCGGCATCGGCGAGGCAGTCCTGGGCAAGGCGTGGTTCCATGGATGATGGTTGCCTGGCGCGGAGGAGGAGCACGTAGGTTGAGCCGTCGGCCAGATCGGCGCGAAGGTCGTTGATGGTGCGTGGGCCGACGAAGCGGATGCCGGGTCGAGGGGTGGCGTCGTGGAATGATTCGAGCGCACGGTTGGCGTAGAAATCAAGCTGCGGGGTTGAGAACTCGAAGGTGCCTAGGCGTGCGAAGTCGATCTCGAGCGATGAATCGTGCAGCTCGGCGATGAGCGCGCGCGGCGAGCGATCGGCGTATTTCATCTCGCGCCCCGCGGCGTACCACCACGATTGCCCGACGGACAGCACGAGCACGATCGAGAGCGCGACGGACGCGATGCGCTTGGGTCTTGAGGAATCGCGGATGGTGGACGTCAGCCAGGCCGCCCCGAGGATGGCGATGCCGGGCCAGAGCGGGGTGAGGTAGCGCGGGACGCCCTTGCCCAGCGTGCTGAATCCGACGAGCCCGAGCACGACCCAGGCGGCTGCGAAGATCCAGGTGCGTGGGAGGATGGGGCGTGTGCGCACGAACCAGACGATGAAGAGCGCGGCGCAGATGGAGCCCAGGCCGACGCCATAAGCCGCGGCTTCGAGGTTGACGAGCGGAGATTCAGGGACGAAGAGCCGGAGGTTGTCCTCGACTTCTTCGCCAAGCGACGTGGTGACGTTGGCGGTGCCGATGAGGTGCGCGACGGCGCGGGTCCAGCCGTAGAAAACGAGTAGGGGACCGCCGATGACGATGACGAGAAGCGTGCGCGAGAAGATCGTCCAGAGCTGAACGATCCGGGCGCGATCGGCGAGGAGAGCGAGGAAGGTGCCGACGAGCGAGCCGCAGAGCCCAAGGATGGTGATTCCGGGGATGTCGCGCCAGGAATCGGCGCGAAAGAAGGCGGCGATGGCGAAGGTCATGAAGCCGAGGACCGAGGCGATGGCGGTGGTCGGGCGCGGTTGAGCGAGGGTTGGGATTGCGAGTGATTCGGATGTTGCGGTTTGGGTCGGCGTTAAAGCGCGGCGCCGCGCGGGCGGGCGGTTGAGGGCGATGTTGAGGGCGATCCCGCCGTAGCCAGCGAGAGCGATGGTGAGGACGGCGGGCGGGCCTTTCACGAGCACCGCGCCGGTGGTGAGCGCGGTGGCGGCGAGTGCCGTGAGCCAGGGCGTGCGCTCGTGCTGGACGGCGAAACGCCAGGCGCGGGCGATGCAGCCGATGGCGGCGACCGTGAAGGGGACGAGCAGGATGTCGAGCTCACCGATGCGGCTTGAGCGCACGTAGAGAATGCCCGTCGCGAGCAGGAGGGAGGACCACCAGGCGACGTGTTCGGCGAAGGCGCGGTCGTCAGAGAGCACGGCGTCGGGGCCGTCGTCCCAAGGGGAGAAGAGGCGGCGCGCGGTGAAGTAGGTGCAGAGGACACCGAGCCAGCCAGCGATCGCGACGGTGAGGCGGAGTTCGAGTTCGCCGGAGCGGCGGCCGAGGGTTGTGGCCAGAGCGATCTGAGCCCAGTAGATCAGGGGCGGCTTGGCGAGATAGGGCTTGTTGTTGTCGGTGGGGACGACCCATGCGAGGGGGTCGGTGGCGAGTCGGTCGTGCATCTCGCGAGCGACGAGGGCGCGTTTGGCTTCTTGCCAGTTGGTGAGGCCGTGAGAGGTGGGGAGGAGGGCGTAGGTGAGCGCGCAGAGGAGTGTGAGCGCGAGGAGATCGGGGAGGATCGATCGTCGTTGGAGCATCGGCCCGGGAGGGTATGGGCGGGGAGGAAGGAAGAGGTAGGAGGGGCAGAGACAGGTTGAAAAACCTGTCCTACCAGGACGGGTAGGCAGAGATCAATGAGAGAACTTTGCGGTCTATGCGCGGGTGCGTGTGAGTCGCACGGAGAGCATCGCGCGCCAGAGCGTGGTCGCGGCCTCGGCGATGAGATGAAAGCGAAGCCAGAGGCGGAGGCGGCGCATGCCTTGGTTGTCGGGCTCGGCGCGGAGAGCTTCGCGGACCCAGTAGCGGGCGCGGCGCCATTGCGATTGTGAGTAGTACGCGAGCGCGAGGTTGTGCATGGCCGGGATGAGCTTGCGGTCGAGGCGGACGGCCTCGCGTGCGGCGGCGATTCCCTGGTCGACTTGGCCGAGGTGAAGGCAGGCGACGCTGAGCTGGTGAAAGTGTTGCGGGTGCTGGGGAGCGCGCTCGGAGAGGGCTCGGAAGAGCGAGGCGGCTTGGGTGAAGAGCTGGGCGTCGAGCAGGCCGTGGCCCAGGGAGGCGGAGTCTTCGGGCGACCACGCGAGCGGTTCGGCTTCCCAGCTTGTGAACTCTTGGGTGAGCAGCTCGCGGGCGCGTTCGGTTTTGTTGGCGGTGATGACCGAGTTGTCGCGGGCGAGGCGAGAGTTGAGGAGGAGCGTGGCGATTCGGCCTCGGACGCGGGGGTAGCGCGGGTCGAGGCGGAGCACGACGTCAAAGTGCTGGATCGCCAGGGCGTCCTGGCGAGTGTGCTCGGCCAGTTCGGCGAGGGCAAAGTGAGCGTCGGCGTTGTCGGGCTCGATCTCGAGGACGCGGCGAAACTTTTCCTGCGCTTCGGAGGTTCGGTTCATGTCGCCGAGGAGTTCGCCTAGGTCGAGGAGGGTGTCGATGTCTCCGGGGTTTTTGCGGAGTTCGAGGAGGTAAAGCTGCCGGGCGCGCTCGTGGCGGCCGGTGGCGGCGAAGGCCTCGGCGAGGCGGGCCTGGACGCCGGGGAGGGTGGGATCAAGGCGGGCGGCCTCGCGGAGGCACCACACGGCGCGTTCGTGCTGGCCTCGGTCCATGAGAGAGTCGGCCATGGCGGCGTAGATATCGGAGTTCTTGGGATCGACCTGCTGGGCGAGATAGAAGACGAGTTCGGCCTGGTCGTGCTGGTTGAGCCGGCCGTGGGCCTCGATGCGGTGAACGAAGGAATCAAGAGCCTCGGGGTCGAGCTTGGCGGCCTGTTCGAGGAAGGGGATCGCGTCGGCGGCCTTGTCGAGGCGGAGGAGGTTGACGCCGATCATGAGGGTTGACTGAGGATCGTCGGGGTGGAGCTTGAGAGCTTCTTTGAAGGCGTTGATGGCGTCGTCGTAACGCATCGCGGCCTCGAGGGTGAGGCCGAGGTTAAAGTGCCACTCGCCCTGGTAGGGATCGAGGGAGATCGCTTCACGAAGCTCCGATTCGGCTTCCTCCCAGCGGCCCGATTCGTAGAGCTCGTGGGCTCTCTCGACGTGTTTCTCAGCATCGAACCAATCGTTCATGGGTTCTCGCCAAGGAAGAGGCGGCGGGTCGGGCAGTCCCGGAAGGCCGCGCTGGACGTGGATCGCAGCGCGAGACGGGTATGTATGGTAGAAGATCGAGGCTCTGACATCAAACCGGGACGTGCGGGTGTCCGGGCCGTAACATCTTTGAGGTGGATCGGCGCGGCGCAGGGTAATTCGGAAGGGATTGATTTGGGTGTTGCGAGACGGGCTGAGGGTGTGCGTGGGCTTGGTCGAGAGCCGGGCTGTGGGCTTGGCTGTGGGCTTGGCTATAGGGCGGCGGTGATCGCTGCGGTGCTGTCGTGGGCGGGGTTGACGATGGGGGCGTTAAGCCGACAGTCGGGGGCATTGGGTAAAGAGCGATCGTTGGCGTTAGATGTCTTTGGTGATACGGCGGAGCTGGCGCGGGTGGTGAGAGATTTGAGTGGGCCGTTGAGCGCTCGTTCCGATGCTGCTGGGCGTTTGCTATCGCGGGTGGGACAGGCGGATGCACGAGCGTTGGTGTTCGAGATTTTGGCTGAGCCGGTTGTGGACGTGCGTGGGGAAGCGCGGGCGGATTTACGTGGTGAGCGTGGTGAGCGTGGTGAGCGGCATGGGGTTCGTTGTCCTGCGGGGGTGATGCTGGACGCCATCGCGCGGATGCCGGTTGGGCCCCGGGTGTTGCAGGAGACGGTGCTAAAGCGTTCGGCGGCCGTTGATGCGAGCGTGAGGCCTGGGGTGCTGGCGGCGCTGAGTTCATTCCGCACGCGTGAGGCGTGCCGCGAGCTGTTCGCGGCGACGGAGGAATCGATGACGGCGCTGGTGCGTGTGGCGGGGTTCGTGGGGCTGGCGCGGTTATCGGGTCGGGAGGACATGGCGAGCGATCGCGAGGCGTGGTCGGCGTGGATGGCGGCCACGGAGAAGATGAGTGAAGAGGAATGGCAGAGCTCGCTGCTGATTTCGCTGGCGGCGCGGAGTGACGGGCAGGCGCGGCTGGAGCGTGAGCTTTCCGTGCGATTGATCGAGTCGTTAAGGCGGCTGCACTTGGCAACCCCGGCGGAGGGCCGGCCTTCGCTGGTGGCGGGGATGCTGGCGGACGGGAACGACGAGGTGCGCACGTTGGGGTTTGAGCTGGCGTCGCGGGAATTGTCGGAATCGCGGGCGCTGGGCGCTGCGGTGGCTGAAGCGGCGGTGGGGCTGATGCACCATCCGACGCCGGAGGTTCGGAGTCGGGCGGCGTTGCTGGTGAGTCAGTTGAACCCTCCGCAGGCGGCCGGGGCGGTGCTCTCGGCGTTGATGGAGGAATCGGACGCGCGTGCATCGTCGGCGTTGATCCGGGCGTCGCTGCGCTGGCCGAGCAGGGATTGGCTGGACCCGACGTTGCGGTGGCTGGCGTCGGGGACGAGCGCGGTGGGGCCGGCGTCGGACTCGGTGTGGGCGATGGTGCGGGCGGGGCTGGTGAGCGACGCGGCGGACCGTGCCCGGGTGCTGGAGGTGTTGCGTGGGTTGGCGCCCGAGCAATTGACGGCGTCGGCGTGCCAAGCGATCGCAGCCATGGGTAACGACGAGGACCGCGATCGGCTGGCGTTGCTGCTCAAACGTGATTCGACGGGGTTGCGAGTTGCTGCGGCGGAGGCTTTGTTGGGGTATGAGGCGCACGTCGGCGGGATCTTTGAGGCGGCGGTGGGTGAGCCGCAGGTGTTCGAGACGGCGGTGCGGGGCGCGGTGATGTACCGGGCGGATCGTGCCGGGTACGACGTGGTGGCGGGGCTGACGGCCGAGTCTCCCGAGGCCAAGAGGCGAGCGCTGCTCACGGTGGCGGGGTCGCTGGCGGCGGACGATCTGCTGGAGGTCGTGGGGAGCGTGGAGAGAGACGCGGCGTTCCGCGAATCGCTGCTCGAACTGTTTGCGCGGCCCGAACAGATCTTGTCGGAACGCGTCGATCCGAAGAAGGCGGCGGCGATCGCGGAAGGGCTTTTGCAGTTGGCGCAGGCGCGGATCGAGCTGGGCAGGCCCGACGGAGCGATCGCGGCGCTCGACGCGTTGCCCGAGTTGTCCAAGCTGGTGGATGCCAAGAGGCTGGCGGTGGTGCGGGCGACGGCGCTGCTGTGCCTGAATCGGCCCGGGGACGCGTTCGTGGCGGCCGCGCCAGCTTCGGTGTGGCTCGACGCGATCGAGCGAGTGACGGACAAGCCGTTTGCTCGTTCGCTGGCCGACGCGGCGGAGGGGCGGTTCAAGGGGACGATGAGCGCTGAGGAGTCGATCCGGCTTGCGAAAATCCGAGCGCGGTTGCCGGTTGCGGCGGGAACGGGCGCGGCCAAGGTTGACGGGCCTTTGGACTTCGTGGGGCCGTTGCTGCCGAGCGGGGTGGTTGAGGAGAAGAAGGAAGAGAAGAAGTAAGAAAAGAAGTAGAAAAAGAAAACACAGCGGGACGCCTGTGCCACGAGAGTGGGTAGGTTCACGCGGGGATTAGGTCACGCTTCATCGAGAACGGCGACGCTCTCGAAGGCTTTTCCTTCGAGCATTTCGAGCGAGGCGCCGCCGCCGGTGGAGACGTGGGAGACTTTGTCGGCGAGGTTGAACTTTTCGATAGCGGCCGCAGAGTCGCCGCCGCCGACGATGGTGGTTGCGCCAGCGGTGGTGGCGTCGGCGATGGCCTTGGCGACCTGCTGGGTGCCGACGCGGAAGGGCATCCACTCGAAGACGCCCATGGGCCCGTTCCACACGACGGTCTTGGCTTTGCGGAGGATTTTGGCGAAGTTCGCCTGGGTTTCGGGGCCGATGTCTAGGCCCATGAAGCCGTCTTTGATGGCGTCTTTGAAGATTTCGATCTGCCCGCCGGTCTCAGAGAAATCGGTGGAGCAGACGTGGTCGGTAGGGAGGTGAAGCTCGGACTTGAGATGAGCGGCGAGTTCAATGGTGCGTTTGGCGTCGGCGAGGCGGTCGGCCTCGACGCGGCTGTTGCCAACTTTTTTGCCCAAGGCGGCGAGGAAGGTGTAGGCCATGGCCCCCCCGACGAGGACGGCCGAGGCTTTGGGGAGCAGGTGCTCGATCGCCGCGATTTTGTCGGAGACCTTCGCGCCGCCGAGGACAACGACGAAGGGCTTGGCGGGTGATTTCAGCGCGTCGCTGAGAAACTTGATTTCTTTTTCGATGAGGAAGCCGCTGACCTTGGGGCCTTTGATGGCCTTGGGGACGGCGACCATCGACGCGTCGGGGCGGTGGCAAGTGCCGAAGGCGTCGTTGACGTAGACATCGGCGTACGCGGCGAGCTTGGCGGCGAAGGCGGCGTCGCCTTTCTTTTCGCCCTTGTGGAAGCGGAGGTTTTCGAGCAGCGTGACCTCGCCGTTTTTCAGCGCGGCGACGGCGGCGGCGGCGCTGGCGTCGGTGCAGTCTTGCGAGGGGAACGAGACGGGCTTGGCGAGTAGTTCGCTCAGGCGCTTGGCGCAGGGAGCGAGAGAGTCCTCGGCTTGGTAGCCGGTGCCTTCTGGGCGACCCAGATGAGAGACGAGAATCGCCCGCCCGCCGCGGTCGATGACAGATTTGATGGTGGGGATGGCCGAGCGGATACGGCGGTCGTCGCCGATGACGCCGTTCTCGATGGGGACGTTGAAATCGACGCGGACGAGGACGCGTTTGCCGGAGACATCGACGGCTTGGATAGTTTTCTTGGGCATGGCAGGCCTCGGGGAGTGAGGAGACAAGAGATGGAGAGACGGAGAGACGGAGAGAAGAATCGGCTCGGAGAGCCGATCTACCGGGGACTAGCCGATCATGCGATCGATGCGGGAGCGAAGTTCGGCCGAGCCTTTGGTGTTCATCTGGTCGCGGAGCTTGGCGAGTCGGGTGGCGATGGAGGCGTCGACGAGCTGGTCGCCGATGCGGAACTTGACGCCGCCGATCATGCTGCCGTCGGTGTAGGGGTGGACGACGACTTCTTTGTGGAGCGTGGTGGCGAGGCGGTCGCGGACGGCGCGAAGGTCGTCGGCGGACATGGGGTCGGCGGTGTAGACGTCGATCTCGACGCGGCCGAAGCGGGCCTGCACTTCGGAATCGAACGCGGCGACGATGGGCGAGAGGTAGCCGAGGCGGCTCTTGCGGTTGAGGATGAGAAGGAATCGGAGGGTCAGCGAGCTGACGCGGTTTTCGAAGATGGCTTGAAGTGATTTAGCGCGGTCGGCGGTGCCCAGAACGCGCGAGGAGAGGAATTCGCTGAAGCGTGGGTCTTGGCGTGCGATCTCGAGAACGTCTTCGAGCTCCCCGAGGGTGGCTTCGATGGTTGGGCGGCCGCCGTGAGTCTGCGCGAGGTCGAGCAGGCTTCGGGCGTAGATCAGGGCGAGAGCGTCGGGTTGAGCGTCGGAGAGGGGCATGGGTGAGTCCATGGGGAGAAGAGACGAGGAGCGTGAGAGACGAGGAAGCGGAGAGACGGAGAGAAGAGTCGGCTCGGAGATCCGACCTACTTGGCCGACCTACTTGGCCGACTTACGTCATCTGGTGGCCATCTGGCGGAGAGATTCTTCGACGAGCTGCTGCTGGTCCTCGGGGCGGATCTCGCGGCGGAGGATTTTGGCGGCGACGGCGGTGGCGAGGGTGGTGGTCTGGGCGTAGATCTCGGCGATAGCGGCCCGTTTGGCCTGCTCGATGTCGCGGGTGGCCTTCTCGCGGAGCTGGCCGAGCTCGACCTCGGCCTTGGCCTTGAGGTCGGCGGCTAGGGCGAGCTGCTGGGCCTTGGTTTGTTCGAGCATTTTCTGAGACTCGGCGCGAGCCTGAGCGAGGCTCTGCTGGTACTGGTCGAGGGCGTCCTTAGCCTGCTTGCGAGCCTGCTCGGCGGAGTCGATCTCGTCGCGGATCTTGTTCTCGCGCTCCTTCAGGCCAGCGGAGATCTTCGGCCAGACCATGGTGGAAAGGAGCCCGAAGACGACGGAGAAGACGACGAGGGCGACGATGGCAGGGACGATGCCCTGCCGCACGGTGGGGATGACGCCGACGGGATCGTGGCCTGCATGGCTCTCGTGAGCGGCGTCGGTGTGTGCGGCCGGGGTGGTGGCGGCGTGCTCGGGCTGGGCTCGTGTCTGCGCTGGCAAGAGCGAGAGGGCCGCGACGGCGGCGATGAGGATGAGAGTGTTTCGGGCGATAGATGAGAGGCTTACGTTCACACGGTTCATCGCGCGGGTCTCCGGCCGGGTGGGGCGGGTTTGAGTTTGGACGAGAGCGGGAAAGCGCTCGGCGGTCTTTTGATCGCCGAGCGTGGAAGGTTGGGGCAGGAGGTAGGAGAAGTAGGCGGCAGGTTGAAAACCTGCCTCACGAGGGTGGGGCAGGGTTGGGAATTAGATTACTTGATGAAGCCGACGAGGAGACCGACGACGACGGCGAAGAGGGTCGCACCTTCGACGAGGGCGGCGGTGAGGATCATGTTGGTGCCGATGGGGCCAGCGGCCTCGGGCTGACGGGCGATGGATTCGACCGCGCCCTTGCCGATCATGCCGATGCCGATGCCGCCGCCGAGGACGGCGAGGCCAGCGCCGATGGCGGCGAGGCCCTGACCGATCTGAACGACGGGTGCGGCGGTCGTCTGAGCCAAGGCCATGGTGGGGGCGAGGAGGGCGAGGGTGCCAGCGGCGAGGACGGTCTTCTTGATGATGCTCTTCATAACGATGAAACCTTTCGAATCAGTCCGCGAGAGGTTGCTCAAATGCCACGGGCGGGGTTGACCGGCCGGGGCGCGATCCGTTATTCACGCGTGCGCGTGCTCGTGATCGTGTGCACCGTCACGCTCGTGGTCGTGATGGTGGCTGAGCTGGGAAATGAACACGGTGGTGAGGAACATGAAGACGAAGGCTTGGAGGAAGGCGACGAAGAGTTCGAGGAAGATAATGGCGATGGCGGCGACGACGGACATGGCGGTGATGGCGCCGCCCAGGACGAGCCCGCCGACGCTGGCGTCCTTGAGCAGGCCGATGCCCATGACGGCGAACATGAAGAGGGTGGCGACGAGGATGTGCCCGGCCGTCATGTTGGCGAAGAGACGCAACGCGAGCGCCACGGGCTTGATGACGGTGCCCATGATCTCGATGGGGATCATGAGTGGCCAGAGGTACCAGGGCGTGTTGGCGGTGAGGTGCTTGAGGTAGCCGCCGACGCCAAGCTCGCGGACGCCAGCGAAATTGACGACCAGCGCGGCGATCAGGGCGAGCACGGCGGTGACGAAGATGTTCTGTGTGGCGGTGCCGCCCAGGGGCGAGAGGTGCGAGGCCTTGAGGTCGCCGGAGAAGAGGTGGATGATGTCGACGATGGGCGTGAGGCCGAGCAGGTTGTTGATGAGTATGAAGAAGAACATAGTCCAGAGGAAGGGCATGAACTTTTCGGTGCGGGCGTGGAGGAGAGGGCGGACGGTGTTCTCGCGGAGGTAGACGAGGATGACCTCGATCATGTGCGCGAACTTGCTGCTGGTGATGTAGCGGTCGTTGCCCTGGGATGTGGGGCCGGTCTTGATTTTTGCGGCGGCGTAGGCGAGGACGAGGACGGTGAGGACGCCAGCGAGGATGAGGTTGCCGACGTGGGCCGACCACAGCCAGACGTGGTCGAGCCCGAAGAGCGGGCCCGTGAGGAAGCCGTGGTTGACGACGTGGTCAACGGGGTTCTGGCCAGCGAGAGTGAAGAAGAATGGTGCAACGCTCATGCGGCGTGAACTCCGTGGGGAGAGGTGGCTGAGTGATTCTTTGCGATGTTTGAATCGGCCTGGCTCGAACGCTTGAGCGCCATCACCGCCCAGGCGGTTTCGAAGGCGAGCGTGAGAGTTCCGGCGGCGAGAAGGGCGGCGAAGAAGGCCCGCGGCTCAGGGCTCATGATGAAGTAGAAACCCAGACCCGCGGCGAGTGTGATGAGCATGCGGGCCGAGGACGCGAGCATGACGCAGATGCCGAGCCGCAGCTTGGTCCGGGACGCGGGCGCCGCGAGAATCGCCACACTGGCGATGGCAGCGATGAGGACGGCCACGGTGCCGAGGACGGCTGAAGGGAGCGTGAGGAGTTGAGTTTCGGAGCCGGTCCAAGCCGCGAGCTTGCCCAGGCCCAGCGCGACGGCCAAGCCGAGAGCAAGCGCGAGCAGCATGGCCGCGAGGAGCGGGGCGAGTGCGGCGATGGGCTTGGCGGGTGAGGTGGTCATTGAGGTCTGCTTGAAGCGCTGACTGATCGGGCGAATCGGGTTTTGAACGGTGATTGTTGGCTTGGGAAACTCTTTTCTGAGGTGCTGTGGAGACCCGGAGTGGGCACAAGGATAGCGCGGGCCGATCGGCTCGGCGAGGGTCTACTGCGATCGAATCGGGGCGGATTTGAGAGTTGACCGGAGCGCCGAAAGTTTGCTTGGCTGTTGGTCAAGGCTTGCCGGGTGGGGCGTGCGGCGGACCGGGATCGTCGTCGGGCTTTTCGCTCGGCTCGGGGTCGGCCTCGATTTTTATATACACCGGGCGGCGTCGTGCGGCCTGGGCGGCGGCCTGTTTGTTGGCGGCGAGGGCGTCGCGGATGAAGCGGTACCCGCCGCCGATGAGCCCGAAGGCGAGGGAAGCGATGAGCCACTTGGGGGACGACTTGATGAAGTAGTCCATCGTGAAACCGATGATGCCCATGCCCACGACGGAGAAGGCGAAGTTGGTGCCGATGGTGCTGACCTTTGAAAGGTTTTCCATCGAGGAGTTGGGATCAGGTGCGGGCATGGATCGTGCGATTCAGTTCCGGTGTATCAGTTAAAGACGAACGCGGAGGGAGAAGAGGAGATCAGAGGAACGCAGAGGTGAAAAGACGTTGTTCGAAACAAAAACCGCTGATTCCGACCATCTCTTTTCATTCCCTCCACTCTGAGTTCCTCTGATCTCCTCTGTTTCCTCTGCGTTCACTCTGGGCAACGTGCGTAAACCAAGAGAGATTCAGGTGGTTCGATGGGCGTAGGCTCGCGCGGTGGCGATGGCTTCGCGGACTTTGGTGACGTCGGTGCCGCCGCCTTGGGCGCTGTCGGGCTTGCCGCCGCCCTTGCCGCCGACGACCGCGGCCGCTTCACGAACCCAGTCGCCAGCCTTGAGTCCTCGGGTGATGAAGGCTTCGGGGACGGCGGCCATGATCGTGACCTTGCCCTCGGACTCGGCGACGTCAAAGAGCATGACGGCCGAGCGCGGGCAGGTGTCGCGGATGAGCTGCACGGCGGTCTGCAACGCTTGGCGGTCTTGGGCGGCGTCGATGGTCGAGATCACGAAGTTTTCCAGCGAAGACTTCGCGGACTCGGCGAGCTGGCGGGCGAGCTTGATGGCTTGGTCGCGCTTGCCAGCCGAGGCCTGCTTGCTGGCGGTCTTCATCTTCTCTTGCAGGTTCACGATCGCGGCTCGGGCGTTGTGCTTCTGCCAGAGCGGCATCACGGCCTTCTCAAGCTCGGCGTTGATCGCGGCGACTTCTTTGGTGAGCGGTTCAACGTCGAGCGTTTCCGCGGCCTTCACGCGGCGCGAGATCTCATCGCCAGCGTGGATCGCGGCGTCGGCGAGCTTGCCGGTCAGCCCGACGACGCGGCGGACGCCCTTGGCGACGGCCTCTTCGGCGATGAGCGTGAAGTTGTGGATCTCTTTGGTGGTGGCGACGTGAGTCCCGCCGCAGAACTCGACGCTGAGTTCGTTCCACTCGGGCTTGGTTGGCGAATCGATGAGGTCGGGAACAGGCTGACCGATCGAGACGACGCGCACGGGGTCGGGGTAGGTCTCGCCGAAGACAGCGCGAGCGCCAGCGACGGCCTTGGCGAGGTAGAGCGGCGCGGTCTCGGCGTGGACGGCGAGGTTGTTCTTGATCTGATGGCGCACCCCGGCCTCGATCTTTTCGAGCTCGGGCCCGAGGACGGTGTGGCCGTGTGAGAAGTCGAAGCGGAGTCGGTCGTCGGCGACGAGCGAGCCCTTCTGGTCGGGCGAGCCGCCGAGGACTTGGCGGAGATTGAAGTTGAGGAGGTGGGTTGCGGTGTGGTTCGACGCGACGGCCGCGCGGCGCATCTTGTCTTGGTGGACCTGCACGGTGTCGCCGGTGCGGAGTTCGCCTTGAAGGATGTGCCCGATGTGGAGAATGTAGCCAGCGAAAGAGCGGACCTCTTCGACGCGAAACTCGCCGCCGTCGTTGCGGTCGCGGGTGCTAGATTTGGCCTCGCCGAGGACTTGGATTCGGCCGTGGTCGGAGACTTGGCCGCCCGTCTCGGAGTAGAGGTTGGTGCGGTTAAGAATGACGCCGATGCGTTTGCCCTGGTAGATAGAGGCCTTGGCTGCTTCGTCGAAATTGTTGCCGTTCCAGATCGCTTTGATGTGGGCGCTGAGGTCGCGGTTGGCGAACTTGGCCGAGTCGTCGGTGGGTTCGACGCCGAGGCGGGCGAGACGTGCGGTCTCGTCGCCGGTGAGTTCGAGGGTGGGGCCGGTGGCCTCGTCCTGAACCGCGGGCTTGGAACGCGAAAGTTCTTCGGCTCGCTTGCGTTCGGCCTCGTATCCGGGCATGTCTACTTTGAGCCCGCGTTCTTCGGCCATGAGGGCGGTGAGGTCGATGGGGAAGCCGAAGGTGTCGTAGAGCTTGAAGGCGTCGGTGCCGGAGATGAGCCCGGTCTTGGCCTGAGCCGCGACTCCGTCGAAGAGCTTGATGCCTCGATCGAGCGTGCGCCCGAAGCTTTCTTCTTCTTCAAGAACGATCGCGCGAACCTTCTCCGGCTGGACATACAGCTCCGGGAAGGCCTCGCCCATCGATTCGATGACGACGGGCACAAGCTGCGCGAAGAAGCCCGACTTTGCACCGAGCATCTGCCGGCCGTAGCGGACGGCACGGCGCAAGATGCGGCGCAGCACGTACCCGCGACCCACGTTGCTGGGCATGGCCCCGTCGGTGAGCGCGAAGGTGAGCGTGCGGATGTGGTCGGCGATGACGCGGTAGGCCGTGTCGATGTTGCCGATGTCTTCCGCGCCGAGTTTGCCACCGTAAGTTTTCGCGCCGGTGAGACGTTCAATTTCCATGAAGAGCCGAGCGAAGACGTCGGTGTCGTAGTTGGAGCGTTTGTTTTGCAGGACCGAGACGAGGCGTTCGAGGCCCATGCCGGTGTCAACGTGATTGGCTGGCAGAGGTTTGAGCGAGCCGTCGGCCTCGCGGTTGTATTGGATGAAGACGTTGTTCCAGATTTCGAGAACGTCGGGGTCGCCGGTGTTGACGAGCTTGGCGGCGTTGCGGCCTCCGACGCGGTCGAAGTGGATCTCGGTACACGGGCCGCACGGGCCGGTGTCGCCCATCTCCCAGAAGTTGTCCTTCATGTCGCCGGTGATGACGTGAGACGCGGGGAGGAACTTGAGCCAGAGCTCGCGAGTCTCTTCGTCGGCGGCCAAGCGGTGCTGGTCGCTGCCCTCGAAATAGGTGACGTACAAGCGCTCGGGGGCGATGCCGTAGACCTTGGTAAGAAGCTCCCAGGCCCAAGTGATCGCTTCGGCCTTGAAGTAATCGCCGAAGGACCAGTTGCCGAGCATCTCGAAAAAGGTGTGGTGGTAGGTGTCCTTGCCCACGTCGTCGAGGTCGTTGTGCTTACCGCCAGCGCGGATGCACTTCTGGCTGTTGACGGCCCGCTTGAGCTTGCCGAGGTCCGAGCCCGCGGCGGCCTGCCCGAGGAAGATCGGCTTGAACTGGTTCATGCCCGCGTTGGTGAAGAGCAACGTCGGGTCGTCGTGAGGGACGACGGGAGAGGAGGGCACGAAGGCGTGAGCCTTGGCCTTGAAGAAGTCGAGGAAGGCTTTGCGGACATCGTTCACGGACTGGCGCATGGACAGAGGCTCCGGGCATCGGCCGCGCGGCGGCGAGGGATCTGCCCTGGCCAGCCGGTCGCGGTGAGAGAGGGAGTGTAGGAAAGTCGGGGGAGTCGGGGTGGGGGTGGAAGTTGATGCTGCCTGTCGGATTCTTCTTGCGTATATGCCCGGGCTAAGTAGACTGTGTGTGACTGCCCGGTTCCGCTTAGTCCTTATCACCGCTTGATTGCAACGGAGTTCCATGAAGAAGCTCGCGTTTGTTGGTTGGCTGCTGGTCGCGTTCGCGGCCCCGGCCCTCAGCCACGCCCAGTGCTCATCGTCCTTCGCCGCCAAGTCCAACTACGCGGTGGGCACCGCCCCGCGCTCCGTCGCGGTGGGCGACTTCAACGCCGACGGCAGGCCCGACCTGGCTGTGGCGAACTGGATCAGCGACAACGTCTCCATCTTGCTGGGCAACGCCGGTGGGGGCGGCATATTCCAGGCGGCGGTCAACTACGCCGCGGGCAGCGGCCCGTACTCCGTCGCGGTGGGCGACTTCAACGCCGACGGCAGGCGCGACCTGGCCGTGGCGAACCGGTTCAGCGACAACGTCTCCATCCTGCTAAGCAACGCCCCCCCAACGCTGGCACGTTCATGGCGCGGGACAACTACGCCGTGGGCAGCGACCCGCTCTCCGTCGCGGTGGGCGACTTCAATGCCGACGGCCGGCGCGACTTGGCCGTGGCGAACCTCAGCAGCAACAGCGTCTCCATCCTGCTGGGCACGGGCCCAGGCAGACCATCTTTCGGCGCGCCGGTCAACTACGCCGTGGGCACCGCCCCGAGCTCCGTCGCGATAGGGTTCTTCAACGCAGACTTCAGGCCCGACCTGGCCGTGGCGAACGTTAACAGCGGCAACGTTTCCATCCTGCTGAGCAACGCCAACGGCACGTTCCAGCCAGCGGTCAACTACGTAGCGGGCACCGGCCCGCAATCCGTCGCGGTGGGCGACTTTAACGCCGATGGCAGGCCCGACCTGGCCGTGGCGAACCAGGCCAGCAACAACGTCTCGGTGCTCCTGAACACACCCATCAGCCAACAGCCCGAGTCGGTCACCGTGTGCCCCTTTGTCACCGCCACATTCTCCCTCGTCACCGCCGCGGGCTCCGGCCCCTTCACCTACCAGTGGCAGTGGCAACCCTCAGGCCCCGGCACCGAATGGGCCGCGCTGGTCGATGGCATCAACACCGACAACCTCGGCACACCCGCGTTCGATGTCTCCCGGGCCAGCACGCCCAGCATGAACATCACTTCCATCTCGGGGCTGGGCGGCAACTTCCGCTGCATCGTCACCAACGCCTGCGGCAGCGTGACCAGCAACGAGGCCACGCTCACCATCTGCCCCGCCGACTTCAACTGCGACGGCTTCGTCAACGGCGACGACTTCGACGCCTTCGTTGATGCCTTCGGCGTCGGAAATATCGCTGCGGACTTTGACAACAACGGATTTGTGAACGGCGATGATTACGATGCATATGTAATCGCGTTCGAGGCTGGGTGCTGACAGCGGAGTTGCGCTGGAATGACCTTCGTGCTTTGTCTCGAAGCAGTGATCGAGGATCAGCGCGTCGCGTTCGCTTCGCGCTGCCAAAGTTCGCGGAGCAGTGCCTCGAAGCGGCGTGCATACGCGGGGCCGTCGCAGAGAGGGGATTGCCGGACTCGCTCGCGCAGGGAGGGTCGGAGTGTGGTCAAGCGGGCGCGGTCGGCGGCGAGTGCGACGGCCTTGGTAATGTAATGTTGGCGATCGCTCGCGATGAGTTCTTCGAGCCCGATCGCGCTGAGCAACGAAACGCCGACGCGCGAGGCGTGAGTTGAACCGCCGACGGTGAGGACGGGCACGCCCATCCAGAGCGCTTCGCAGGTGGTGGTGGTGCCAGCGTAGGGGAAGGGGTCGAGGGCGAGGTCAACGCGGCTATATTGGCCGAGGTGGTCGGCGTAGGACTTGGCCTGCTCGATGGCTTCGACGCGGTCGAGGGCGATGCCGTGGTCGGCGAAGCGGCGTTGAAGGGCGGCGCGGACGGCCGGGTCGGTGAGCTGGACAGCCTTCAGAAGCAGGCGCGAGTTGGGGACCGCGTTGAGGATCTTCGACCAGGCTTCGACGACGTGGTCTGTGATTTTCAGCAGCGTGTTGAAAGAGCCGAAGGTGGTCGGCGCGCCGGGTGCGAGCGTGCAGGGGG
>Ga0209181_10001114_pt1 | contig 47799 bp, 49 predicted proteins | sample MAT05_FD_187208 | JGI IMG/M metagenome (GOLD analysis project Ga0209181, IMG submission 187208) | Freshwater microbial communities from Lake Fryxell liftoff mats and glacier meltwater in Antarctica - MAT-05 (SPAdes) (version 2) | ecosystem: Environmental > Aquatic > Freshwater > Ice > Liftoff... | reverse complement strand
TTCTTTTTGGGCATCGCTCCCATTTATACACCATTTTACTTAGTACAAGCTAATTGTTTCACTGATTACCATCGGTCCTCGGATGACAACGCACTAGTGATCATTCTAGTGCGTCAAGAATCCCCGTTTTGAATGAAGCTTTCCTCACCCACCTTCCGCTTTCGCGCGATCATGGTCGTCTTTATTATAGGGCTGATCCTCAGCGGAGTGACCGCGTTTCCGCTGCTCTATGAACTTAAGCTTCTCTCGCAATGGCTGGGGGTGGGGGATGCGACTTCTGCCGAAGGGCACGCGGGGCTGAGTTACTGGATATTGTCGGTGCGGTTTGGGCTGGAGGATACCTATGGGAAATATCCGTGGATGGCATATGGCACCGACTGGCTCGCGTTCGCACACATTGTGATCTCGTTCTTCTTCATTGGTCCGCTTATCGAGCCGCTTTCCAGCAAATGGACATTGCGTGCAGGACTGCTGGCCTGTCTTGCGGTGATTCCGCTGGCATTGATCTGCGGAGCTATTCGTGGGATTCCGTTTTACTGGCAGATCATTGATTGTTCGTTCGGTGTCTTCGGCGCGATCCCGCTGATTTACTGCCTGCGGTTGCTGCCGAAGATTGCGAACGAAAAAGCCTGAATTCACCCTTTACGCCAACTGCTTTATTTATACATTATGATGTATGTTAAGAACGCAAATCTACCTGACTGAAGAGGAAAATTCTGCGGTGACCAGACTTGCGGCAGCATCGGGGCAGGGTAAAAGCGAAGTCATTCGCAATGCCATTGATGAGTATCTGACAAGGCATGACACGTCGTCACGTCTAAGCCGTATTCAGTCTGCGTTTGGCATTTGGAAAAGCAGGAAGGATTTGCCTGATCTCCGCAAAATGCGTGAAGAATTCGACCGATTTTAAAAGTGGCGGTTTTATTCGATACGGATGTTTTGATTGATTACCTGCGCGGCCAGCCGGATGCAGTTCAAGTGGTGGAGGGACAAATTCATGATGCGCATCTTTCGGCGATCTCCGTGGGTGAGCTTTATCAAGGCGTGCGCGAAGGGAAGGAACGGACCAGCCTGGCGCAGGCGATTACTGCATTCACCGTGTTGTCAGTCACGGAAGGTATCGCGCAACAAGGCGGTTTGTTTTCGAGGGATTATCGCAAAAGCCACGGGTGCGGACTTGCGGATTGTTTGATCGCGGCAACTGCTACATTTCATCAGCTAAAACTGATCACCCTTAACAAAAAGCATTTTCCCATGCTGGAAGATGTAGAAGTTCCATATTCCAAAAATTTGTAAGAAACTAATTTCCCCATGATTGATCTCCAGCAATTCAAAATGAATCCCGAGGAAGAAGCGGCGTTGCGCGCGGTACTTGCCATGCACAAGCCGCAACGGATTGCAGAATTTGGCAGCGGGCTCACGACCCGATTCTGGGCGGAGAATTCGGAGGCGAAGATTGTGACATGGGATAATTATCCGGACTGGGTAAAGGAACTGCAGGCGGCGTTTGCCGGGGCCACATGGCTGGACCGGGTGGAGTGGCGTTCCTATTCAGTGACGCCTGAAGGTCGGCGCGATGTAGAGAAGGACGCTGTGCCTTGGGACGGCGAGCCGTTTGATTTTTTGTTTCTGGACGGACCGCGCTCAGCTCACCCGCAAAACTTCGGGCGCAGCGGAACCTTTCGCTTCGCCACACAGCACGCCTCTCCCGGTGCGCTCATCGTCTGGCATGATGCGAATCGGCCTCATGAGAAAGAGATGGCACGTCGATATTTCGGACACTGTCGCCGCTTTCGTAAAGACAACGTCGGCTGGTGTCGTTGGGAGAAACCGTGTTGCGTCAGTGGGATCAGTAAGTTCATGAGAAAACTCGCTCCATTCGCTTGATCCGGTCCATTGCACGCTGCATCCTGCCTGTTCCCCCTATTAAATGAGTTCTCTGGACACAGCCTGGTTTTCGCAACTTGAGGATAGTATTCCCCAATACCTCAATTCACTGAGCACCCCGGAGCAGCTTGGGCGTTATCTTCCCTGTAAGAATGGGGTCACCGATGTCGGCAGGGAAATGGCGCTCGGCTGGAGCTGTTTCGCGCTGAAGACGATCTTCACCTTGGGACAATGGCATGGGTTGAGTCTCGATAATCGTTCAGCATGGGTGGAGTTCATCCAGAAATATCAGCGCCGGGATGGAGCGTTCGAAGATCCGCCGGAGATCGCATGGCTGAATCGTCCGCCCGATGTGAAATCTAAACTGATGGGGATGGTGGGCATGGCACCGTGGCGTCCGGATCCCACGAGCATACTTCTCGCGGAAACGAAACAGGCGATTGCCACGCTTGCGCAGGTGGGCATCGGCACAAGCCGCACCTTCCGTGATTTTCCAACCACGCCCAAAGCCGTGCGTAAATGGTTTAGTCTTCAGAATTGGTCCAAGCCTTGGGGGGCAGGCGGACAGAGCGCCGGGCTGGTTACTTTTATCGAGACACAATCTCCGATGTTTTTGCCGGTCAGTAGCGTGATTTCACTCATGGATGCGTGCAGGGAATTTTTCCGCGAAATCGTGGATTTTGATACCGGCGCTTATTTTACAGGTGCGAAGCCCGCGCATGGAGAAATGATCAATGGCGCGATGAAAGTGCTCATGGCTCTGGACTGGCTGGACCAGCCGGTTCACCACCCGGACCGCCTGATCGCCACCACGATTTCGCAACTCCCGTCGCCACAAGGATGTCATCTTGTGGATGCGGTGTATGTGATTCATCAGTGTCTAGCCGGGCGTCCCGCAGACAGGGCGGTGAAGGAATTCTGCATAAAAATTCTCGAGATGATTAAGTTGCACGCCAACACAGACGGCGGTTTTTCATTCAACGTGAAGAAGGCGCAAACGAATTACTACGGGGTGGAAGTTTCACGCGGGCTTGAGGAGAGCGATATTCAAGGAACGTGTCTGCTGACGTGGGCAATTGCGATGATCTGGAAGATCTTGGATCCCGCGACGGCGCGGTGGAAGCTGATCAAACCGTAGTTTGCTCATAATCATGACGATCCCAACCGGGAGTTACCGCCTCAGCGATGAAATGAACTCGCGGAAGCAAAATGAAACCCGGAGGGTTTATGGGAACGTAGCCGGGGGTAGCACCCCCGGAACCAAGTTTAATAGACACGCACGCCGGAGGTGTGCCGTAGGGTTTCTTTCCACCACCTGTCGGCCCTGCCGGGGTGAAATGCTTTCTCTATCACCAACCCCGGGTGCTACCCGGGGCTACGGTCCGTCTATCCCTCCGGGATTTCTTCTGCACTCAAAAGTGCAGCCGCTAACATGAGATTCATCGTCGCCAACTACGGCACCCGGCATCTCGGCATGCTGCTGGTGCATTTGCATTCGATTGCGAGAAGGAATCCGTCGGCAAAAGCGTCGGTGTACTGGCAAGACATCCCGGAGCAGTTTATCGGAGCGATTCGTGCGGCCTTTCCGCAGTTCGATTTTATCCAGACGGAGTTCGACTTCGCAGGCGATCCAATCAAACGCATTTCCTCCAAAGTTCTGTGCTGGGCGCGAGCAGCGAGGGAGCATGCAAACGAAGGGAAGCTCGTTTTTGCAGATGCTGATACGCTGGTGCGCAGCGATCTCTCCGTAATATTTCAAGATACCGAAGCCGGACTCTTCTTTACGGAAAAGCCTGCGGAATCCACGCCGCTCAACTCAGGTGTGATCTATGCGCGCGGGGGCGCGATCCTGACGGAGTTCATGGAGCTGTGGTGCAGGAAGACAGTCGAGATTTTGGAAACGCCTGCGCTTTATAACCAGGCGAATGATTTCAGCAAACCATTCGGAGGGACCGATCAGATGTCGCTTTATCAGATGCTGGGTTACGAAAAGGGGACGACTTCCTACACGGTTGTTTTGGAAAGCGGCGCGCTGAAAGCGAAAGCGATTCCTTGTGCCTGCTACAACGAAACTAATTCGCGTCCACTGGCAGACGACATCCACGTCATCCATTATAAAGGCGGCTGGCAGCCGATCCTTTTGCAAGGGCGTCCTTTCTCTCGCTTCCGTCCGCGTGTCGCCTCGTGGGATATGTTCACGCTTTTCCTGCAGACGCTTCACGAGGCGCTCGATCTTGTGAACGAAAAGACTGGAACCCGTTTTACTCCGCGTGATGTCGGCGTCGTCTGGCCGTGGTATTTCGATAATGGTCGGTTCAGTCTTCCTGCCTACGCCGCATGGCGCATGCGGGAGGCGTTCAAGCGAGGCGGCCTCATGATTACAGGGCGGCTCAAAAATTGAAAATTGTCTCCTCGTAACACTCCATATTCCGTGTTTCTAATTTATTCATGAGTCTCCTCTCTCAAATCACCGGTAATTTCCGTCTCTCTCAAGTCCGTCCGCCGGTGCCTGTGATTGCGCGAGTAGCAATCAGCGCGGAGCCGGTTTTCGGCCCCTGGGGTGGCGGCAATCAATGGCTGCTCCAAATAGTCCGCTACCTCAATTACAGCGGCTATGAAGTGCGCTACGATCTCCAGGCAGAAGACATCGATTGTATTCTCATTCAGCACAATGGGCTGACCGGGAAAATGAGCTTTGGGTTCGATGAGATCGCCGCTTACCGACAGAAAAATCCACGCGTGCGGGTCATCCATCGCATCAACGACAATGACATCCGCAAGCAGACGACCGAGATGGATTCATTCATGGCTGCGTTCAACAGCCTCGCGGATTTCACCATCTTCATCTCGGAATGGCTTCGTGATTATCACGCTGAAAAATGGTTCGATCGCAGCAAACCGCATCTCTGTATATTGAATGGAGCCGATTCGAGCATCTTCCACTCAGTCGGCAGCCCGACCTGGAATGGCATCGATCCATTTCGTATCGTCACGCATCACTGGGCCGACAATGCCATGAAGGGTTTCGCGCAGTATGCCGAGCTCGACACGCTCATCGCCGATTGTGTGCTACCCAATGTGGAGCTGTGGGTGATCGGACGCTGGCCTTCCGATGTCGAGTGGCGCACAGCCCGCACCTTTGGTCCGGCAGCCGGACCCGAACTCGCGGATATGCTCCGGAAATGCCACGGCTACATCACCGCATCGCTGTGGGAGCCGGGCGGAATGCACTTTATCGAGGGGCTGCAATGCGGACTTCCGATCGCCTATCACGAAGACGGCGGCGGAATCCCCGAGCTGGCCTGCAATTACGGAGTCGGTTTCAAACACGACATTGCGACAGCGGTGCATCAGCTCATGGAAAACTACAATGAGTTGCGCCAGGAAGTGCTGCTCGATCCTCCCGGCGGGGACAAAATGTGCGCCGCCTACCGCGAGACGATTCAGTATGTGCTGACCATGCGCGGGTAATTCGCTTCTTCGGTTGATAGTTGAGAATCGCAGTGCAACGAAGATAGCCGAAGGCAATTGATGGTTGTTAGAAGCGGCAGATGAGGCAGGGACCCTGCCTTTTACTTAAAACTTAACACTTAAAACTCGCCACTCGGACAGAGTAATATCAAGAGCAAGACAAAGAGTAAGAAAACATCCCATGTCTCCCAAGCGAAACATTTCATTCGGTCTTTTCCTGTCAGAGATTCGTGCAGCGTTTTCCAACGCCGCCTGGAATGCGACTGCCGCCGTAGCGCGTCGTGTCGCACATATACCAAGTCGGATACATTACCGGCAGACGCTGGCCCGGGCAAAATTCACACTGCCATCGGGGAAGCCGAAATTGAGCTATGGCGGGATGCTTACTGAAAAGAACGCCACGGGTGGACAGGTGAAACTTCTCCAGCTGCAAAACGCATTTCCTGAGCAGAACGATTTTAACATTCTCTATCTGGTCAACAGTGCGCTGCCTCCTTTCGCGCTCGATCTCGTGCGCTGGGCGAAACGCAACGGGGTGCGCCTGGTTTGGAATCAGAACGGCGTCGGTTTTCCTGCCTGGGCTGGCAAGCGCACCAAATCCATCAACCAGCCGTTTTCATTGCTGATGCGATTTGCAGATCATGTCGTGTATCAAAGCGAATTTTGTCGCGAGAGCGCAGACCGCTGGCTCGGCAAGGCCCGGTGTCCGTCGAGTGTGTTATTTAATCCGGTGGACTTACAGGAATTCGCGCCTGCGGAAAAACCACCTTCCACGGATGAATGGCAGCTTCTCGCGGCGGGCACCCACTATCAGCCTTTCCGCGTCATCGGCGCTTTGGAAACACTGCGCTGCCTGCGTGACCGTGGCCGTATCGCGCACCTCACTATTGCCGGGCGCTTGAAATGGCCGGATGCAGACACCGAGGTGAGCGACGCGATTAATCGTCTCCAGCTATCCGAATACGTCACGCTACGCCCAGCCTTTTCACAGCAAGAAGCCATTTCCATGTTTCAACGTGCGCACATTCTTCTGCATTTGAAATACCATGATCCTTGTCCGACGGTTGCCATCGAAGCAATGAGTTGTGGCGTGCCGGTGATCGCTTCGCGAAGTGGCGGAATGCCCGAATTAATCGGCAATGATGGAGGTCAGCTTCTGGAAGTGCCACTCAGTTACGAGCAAAGCAGCTATCCTGATCCCAAAAACATAGCCGCCGCCACGGAGGTGATCATGTCCGACTGGTCGGCTCGACGTGAAGCCGCACGCGCGCGTGCGCTTCGAATGTTTGCTGCCGAGCAATGGGTCGCCGCGCACGCGAAGATTTTCACGGAGCTGGTGTGAGATTAGTGCCGGGTTTTAAGCAGGCCGCGATGAACACTCCCCCTCAAAACAAATCCACGATCCCGGCGATTACCGTGCTGATGTCCGTTCACAACGGCATGCCGTTTGTAAAAGAGGCAGTGGAATCGGTGCTCGCGCAGACGCTCGGTGATTTTGAGTTTCTGATTCTGGATGATGCCTCCACTGACGGCACTCGCGACTATCTTACGAGCCTCTCCGATGAACGCATTCGCGTCATCACGCTGGATCAGAACATCGGGCTTACACCGGCGCTGAATCGCGGACTGAAGGAAGCGCGCGGTATATATATCGCGCGACAGGATGCGGACGATCTTTCGCATCCCGATCGTTTCCGGCTTTGCGCGATGTATCTCCAACTGAATCCGGTTTGCGCGGCAGTGGGCTCGCAAGTCTGGCTCATCGATAGGCAGGGGCGTTCGCTTGGCAAAAAGCAGTTTCCTCTCGCGCCCGATTCCATCCGTTTCGCACATCTTTTTGACAATGCGCTGGCGCATTCCGCCGTGATGTTTCGTAAAGCGGCGGTGCTGGAAGCGGGCGGATATGACGAATCGTTCCCTGCGTCGCAGGATTACGATCTGTGGTCGCGCTTGAGTGCAAGACACGCACTCGCAAATCTCCCGCAATATTGTGCAACACTGCGGATTCTCGACGACTCGATCACCCGGCAGCATCGGCGACCCGAGCTGATCCAGCGTGTGCAGCGCGAGCATTTCACCCGGCTGTTCAGTCGGGAACCCGCAGAGCAGGAGCTTGAGTTGATCAGCCTTTTTCGCTCCCAAATCCCGCCAGACAACCTCCCGCTGTTTCGTCTGTTGCTGGACGATCTCGTGAGGCGATTCAAAGCGACGCCTAAATCGGCTGCTAGCGATTTCAATCGAACGCTCGGGCTGATTCATGCGCGCATCGGCTACAATCTTCTCTGCGTTTCCAGACTCGATGCGTGGAAGGAGTTGATGGCTGCAATGCTCGCGCATCCATTGTGCGTCTTTTCACTGCCGTGGACGAAAATCGCCGCGCTCACGCTACTTGGTGACAAAGCACGTCAGCTCTATACAAAGGCTGCGAAATGAGCGCCACAGCCCCCGTCAAAACATCCAGACGTTATCGAGTTCTGCATGTCATTGATTCCCTCGATCTCGGTGGGGCGCAGGTCGTGGTGGAAAATCTCATCAAGTATGGCGACCGGGAGCAGTTCGACTTTGAGGTCGCGACAATGCATGGGTATGGAGTCTTCTGGGAGCGCCTCAAGCAGCTTGGAGTGCCGCTGCATTCCCTGTCTTTCCACCACAAAGTCCCACTGTATGTTCCCCGCCTCGCTGCAATGTGTCTGCTGCAGCGCTACGATGTCGTTCACACGCATCTGCTCGCTTCGAACGTGATCGCCAAACCCGTTGCCGCGCTGTGCGGAGTGCGGGTGCGGATCAATCATGATCATTGTAACGACAAGCTTACCGATCCGCGCAAATGGGCGCTGCCTGCGGATAAGTTCATGAACCGGTTTTCCTCGCACGTCATCGCGGTGAGCGAAAGCACGCGTGCCTTCGTGCTGGAACACGAAGGGGTTTCTCCCGACAAAGCCACGACGATTTATAACGGAATCGATCTCGAAAAATACCGTCCGCGTCCTGATGAACGCGCGTCAGCTCGCAGCAAGCTCGGCATTCCCGAAGATGCTTTCGTGGTAGCTGGAATCGGCCGGCTGACTTTTCAAAAGAACTTCACGCTCTTCCTGGAAGTCGCTGCGGACGTTTTAAAAAAGAATCCGCAGGCCGTATTCGTCATTGCTGGAACAGGCGAAGACGAGACTGCGCTCAAGGCGAAGGCGGATGAGCTGGGGATTTCCAGCAAGGTTCATTTTCTCGGAATGGTGAGCGACACCTCCGCGCTCTATCCCGCCGCGGATATCCTGCTGCTCACTTCGCGTTACGAAGGGCTGCCGATTACGATACTTGAGGCGATGGCGACCAGCGTCGCAATTGTGGCGTCGAACCTCGACGGCATGCGCGAGATTTTGCGTGACGGTGAAAACGCCGCGTTGGTTCTAGCCGAAGACAGCGCCCAATTCGTCCAGCGCGTCTGCGAGCTGATCGAGCAGCCAGCGCTCAAAGATAAGCTTGCCGTAGCCGCCCTAGAAGCAGCTCGCCAAAAATACTGCGCCCGCACCATGGCCGGGAAAGTGGAGGAGATTTACGCCAGGTATCTGCGTGTGTAGTTTAAGCGATTTTATCACTATTTCAGGTCTCGTTCCTCAATCTCATGGATATCAAGCAGAAGATAGAAGCTGCAAAATCAACATCTGATATTGCAGAGCTGAAAGTGTTTGCCTCCGACGCTTTTGTTTATGTTCGCGAGAGCGTTGCTATCAATCCAGCTGCGCCATTTCCACCCGAAAAAGTGCTGGCAACTTCTTGTTACGCACATGGAGGTCGCATTCACTGACTTATCACAGTTATTGCAATCACAGAACTGTCCGCTGCATCTTCGGCGCATAGCTGCAATATCCACATCTCGCGCAGATGTCCTGGAGCTTCTCACCCGAGACGCGAGTACTTCCGTTTCGTATCGCGCAAGTGTGCGACTGGCAGTGTTTATTGATTCCATGAAGCTTCCCACTGCCAAGGAAATCAATCCTATCCCCGAAGATCTCGATGGGCAGTTTGCCTTAAGACACTTCCTCGGGAAGAATCTGGAGGAAGCAGAGGCGCTATTTCGTGAAAACTCGCTTCGCTATCAAGAAGACTTGATGTGGATGGGGGCGATTGCTTTCCGATTCTACGTTCAGGCTGTCATCAATTACATCCACAGCGAATCTGCGACAGGCGATGCCGACATTATCAATTGTTTTGCCGGGATTCTTGAGTTTCGGCTGGAGCACGAAGAGAAGGAACTGCAACTGATTGCGTCGCTACTCGCTGATACCTGCGCTTACATCATCACTTGTAAGGAGAGATTTGATCTTGAAATAGATGTCTATGGCGACTTCCGGGGGCGCTATCGGACTTTGCAGCAGCAATTCAAGAACATGTCCGTATAGCTTCTCTCATCAACCCTTGGCATCCATGCGCGCCATCATTGCTTTCTCTCTCTTACTCGCTTCCGCCATTTCACTCTTTGCGGGTAAGTCCTGGTCTGACGTTCAAGGTTGCGAGGAACGAGCTACCCTGGGTGAGATGGCCAGACGACAAAACCCAACGAGGTTGCGCCACACCCGCAATGCCGGTGGTTTTGAGCCTTATGACGCAACCCCGTTGGGATTCAATTATAACGATACTTCTGGAAAATTTTTACATTCACAATTGGGACTTGGTAGCAAAGTCCTCACCCACTGTTGGGAAACAATCCACCTTATACACATCACAAATTACAGCGCGGTTGTGTTCACACTCGTTGCCTCCTGCTATCCAATCCACTTATGCCGATCACCGAAACAACATCACCTGCTTTCGCAGGCAAAAAGCTGCGCCGAGGTTTTCGCTTTGCCCTTATCGGACTAATTTTTGGTTTTATCGGGCTTGGTATTGCGACCTACAGGATGTCCATTGAGTCTGAGACACCTCCTCCACCGAAATCCAAAGAAGTTTCGGATGTACTTTCCGACACCCTCAAGAAGACCGCAGACAAGCTTCGTAAAAAGGATCCAATCACGGAGCCATTAGCCCCACGGCCACCAATGGTGGAGTGGCCCATCTCAAAAAAGCTCGGGCTGGGAGCCTCGATATGCGGATTTATCGGAGCTGCTTTTGGATGTGTGTCATGGCTTTACGGCGAGCATCGTCGTTGGACTTTGGCTGCGCTTTGTGTTGGCGTTGCTGCGCTGGCCTGGACCTATGTTATAGTAGCTGTAGCGATCGCCGCTGCGATTGCGATTGGCATCACCATCCTGAGTTTTTTATGATTCAAGGACGATTCCATGTCCTCTGGCTCGCCGTAATTGCCGTGACACTTTCATCCGCGTTTTTCCTCATGGATGGAAGGGTGGAGCCCAACTTTGCGGATGAAGGATACCTTTGGCATGGAATGACTGCACTGAAAGCCGGGCAGGTGCCCATCCGGGATTTTCATGCGTATGATCCCGGGCGCTATTGTTGGGTTGCAGCGTGGAGTTATCTGTTGGGCGACGGGCTTGTCTCGATGCGGATCTCATGCGTGATTTTTCAATGCTTTGGCGTGTGGTGCGGCTTGCTTGCGCTGCGGCGACTGACGAAAGACTGGAGATTTCTGACGCTCGCCGGGTTCGTTCTCGTGCTCTGGATGATCCCTACTTACAAAGTCTTTGAGCAGGCAGCGGGTTTGATGGCGATTTATGCGGGAGTCCGTCTTATTGAAAGTCCAAGGAACCGAAATTTTTTCCTGACTGGCGTCTTTATTGGACTAATGGCGATTCTTGGGCGCAATCACGGCGTGTATCAGGTTGGCGCTTTCGGTCTGATCACATTGTTTCTCTCTCTCGATAACTGGCGTCTGTTTCTTCGTCGGGTGCTCTTATGCGGCACCGGTATCATCCTAGGCTATCTGCCACAGCTGCTCATGGTCGTGTTCATCCCGGGATTTTTTGACGCTCTGCTCGCTTCCATCGCAGTCATTTTCAGTTATGGCAGCAATGTCCCGCTGCCCGTCCCATGGCCGTGGCGTGCGATGAGTGAGGGCTACGTCATTAACAAGGTGCACGTTTTCGTCATGGGGTTGATTTACATGGGACTGATCGCGTTTGTACTACTCGTTATTTTACAAATGCGGCGTTTAGGCTGGAAGCAAATGGGGAAATACCCGGTGCTACTGGCGTCAGCTTGCATCACCATCTGCTACATACATTTTACATTTTCACGACCGGACTGGGTGCATCTTGCGCACAGTGTTCCGCTATGGATTGTGGGTGTGCTCGCACTTTGCTTCGCATTCAGCTCGGGCGTTCAGAGGCGACTTCCCGTCGTGGTTTTGTGCGGGCTTTGTGTCGCCAGCCTTACCTCTATTTTTCTGGCGAGAGATGTCGTCACGGAACTCACTGCCTCGGAGGGCACATTTATCGAAGTGAATTTAAGGGGCCAAAAAATGAGCACCACCACTTACAAGTCGGATTTGCTGACCATCGCACACCAAATGAATCGCCGCACCCAGCCCGATGAATCATTGATGTTCATCCCTCATATACCCGGGCTTTATCCAGCGGTGGGACGGTTGTGTCCGACCCAACAGAGTTATTATATTATACCTATGTCTCTTGAAAAAGAGGAGGAGACGATCCAGTCCATGAAAGACAAAAAGGTGAAATGGATTTTGCTACAGGACATCATGCTGGATGGTCGTCAGGAGCACCGGTTCCGGCACACCAATCCCATGATATACGATTACATCCAAAAGAACTTTGAGGTGGTGGGTGAATATCCGGTGTTAGACAACGCATTCATCCTTCGCCGAAAAGAGTAACGAATCTGGTCGAATTTCGTCTGGCGTCCACGGGTTGCCGCGCACTGACCAGCCATACTCCTCTGGCGCAAAAAGCTTCCGGAAAGCTGGTTGTCAAAAGCGCGGGCAAATCTTGCTGAAGTGCTGGTGGATCACGCACATTTGGAACGCAATGCCGACTTCGGCGATCAATCCTGCTCGAGCCAGCGCCAGTAGGAGACTTTGATGCAAAGACCCGGATGAGTGAGTAGTTCGTAGTTTCCGGCGTCGAGCGGACGGAGTTGGAGTCGGCGCTTTTCGAGCAATGGAACTCCACTCATACTCCGGAGAGCTGGAGCTTAGGAACGAGGTAAATAAATAAATACGCTTTACTGAGCGCGCTCAATTCATCACGTCATCTAGCTCGAGATAGGTCGGCGTGGAATCGCTTTGTTTGCCGGGCGGGATTGATTCGATCCGCATCGTCTTCAAAAACCAGGCGCCGTCGCGCTTCATCACGTTGCGCACAATAAAGCGCCGCACCAGTTGTCCGGCATGATTGTAACTTTCCGCTTTCATCAACCCGCCATGCTCTTTCGCAATCCACACGGTGACTTTACTGAAGCTCGTTTCCCCTTTGCTTGGCGGATGAATCTCCAGCTTCCAGCAGTCCGACGTCATAATCCGATCGTCACCGACCACTTTGGCATCCGGCCAGTAAAGAAACTTCATCGCGAGATCCTCGTACGTCACATCGGTCTCGCGTATCTTTTCATCGAACTTCGCCACGCCTACCTTCTCGGTTTTGCCGCCTTTTATCTCCTCCAGTCGCGAATCTTTTTCACCCAGCTTTAGCGTCAGCACATCGCCATTGTCGGTAAATTCATAGCGCACACTTCCCTTCGCGATGGTGAGATTAAACGGAGTCTTCTTGCCCCGGAGTTCCAGATTTCCACGAAACTTCCAGTTCTGTTCCGACTGGCCCACGCGCACCGTCTTCAAAATTTCTCGCGCCTCCGGCTGGGGCTCCGCAGCATTCGAAATCAAGCCGCACGACAAAACACCCGTTAAAACCAGACTAAAGATTCGAGAACGCATAAGTCGCGAAACATGCCCCAAGCTATTTCAATGGCAAGAAGGGAAGGTGTGCAGCCGGAAACATTCATAACAGCGGGATCGGAGTCCCGCTGGCCGCACCCGTTAAAAACCAGTGCTCCTTCACTGCCAGCGCCATCCGCAGCTTACTCGGAGACTTCACGGATGGTGATGTCGCGGTAAGGGCCATATTGCTCGATTAAATCCGCCACTGCAGAGCTACTGAGATCGAGAGACTGTGATCCGACTTTGATGGATTTAATGACACTCGCCGTAATGACGAATCCGTCAGATCCGCCCGGGCTGCCGAGCAGCTGGCCTTTGATCGTGATGGAGCCAATAGTTGGCACTAGGCCGCTTCCACGTGGTGAGAACAGAGTATCGTCATCGGTGCCCCAGATTTCATCCGTGCCTGCAGAAACTGCGGCCACGATATTCGTCGCCTGCACGCTGCCGCCGATCGTGATGGAGCCGATGTTGGCATCGCCGCGGTGTGGTCCGCCTCCATCGTGCCCCGTAATAATTTCAGCGTTTCGCATATCCCCGCCGATTTTGAGCGTGGTGATGGCATTGGCATCCGCCGAATTTTTCGGGGAAGGCGAGGAGAAGGGATAGCCTACGAACCGCAGCGTGGCTACAGAGTCGTTCAAACCTATCACGCCGCCTCCAATAGTGACCTTGCTGGTTTTGCCTTGCATTACGATCCCTGTGAGAGCGCCGGAAACGGTCGAGTAGAGGGAGCCTCCTATCGTAATGCTTTTCGTGATCGCACCACCGTCATCGGTGTTTTCACCCGCGATGGAACCAGAAAGCAGACCCGAGCCGCCGGTGACATCGCCGGTGACTTTTGCCTGCGTAAGCGTCTGGTCGGAATAGATGGAGCCTGATTTCTCGCCCAAGCCGCCGAAGAGCGAACCTTTGACGGTTGCGGTCTTGATCAGTGTCTCTCCACGGATTGCGCCGGAGAATTTCCCATCGCTTCCAAACAAGCCGCCGTAAACCGTGACGTTGGCAATGGTGCCGTCGATCTGATCCGCAAAATCTGGTATCGGATCCTTGATGGCGAGAATCGAACCGCTGTTTTCTCCCACACCTCCGAAGAGCGAGCCTTTCACCGTCACCTTGCCAGACATGTGGAAAAAGTTGATGGAACCGGACTGGTAACCGTCGTTGCCACGAAGATCGCCGGAGATCGTTGCCTTGCCGAGAGTCGCCCCGTCAACAGTGCCCGAATAGTTTCCAGTTCCGCCGAAAATGGAGCCCAGCACCGTGAAGGTTTTTAGTTCGTAAGTCGCAAAAATATAACCGCTGCCCAGACCGCTGCCGCCAATAAGGCTGCCGGAAATTTTGATGCTCTTGATGTTCCCATCGTCTGCCACGATGGCGCCGGAGTAGAGGGTGGAACCTCCGACAATATCGCCAAGAATGGTCACGGTGCCAATATCTGCATCCGCGTCTCCAGTCACCACGATGCCTGCTCCCACGATGCTTCCGCGCACATTGATTTTTGAGACGCCACCGACGAGATCGCTTTGCAAGACGTCGGCATTTGCCGCAACGGAGGAACTCTGAGTAGCGGTTCCGAGCACACCCATGCTGAGCACATCGAGTGAAGTAATGCTTTTTTTGAAGTCAGAGGCGTCGCCTGCATCAATACGCGCAAGGTCGCCGGAAACTTTGACGACACCAAGATCCAGACCCGTGGCTTTGATGAACCCGACGTTCACCTGACCGTCTCCGCCAAAAGCGGAGGGCTTGGCGGTGATGGTGACGTTGGCCCCGGCTGTTTCAGGGTCAAGCGTGAGATCAAGTGTCTGTAAGATCGCGCCGTTGTTCGGGCCTTCCTTGCGAAGGCTGAACATGGGCTGACTGAGCGTCCCTCTGGAAATACTTACGGTGACGACATCGCCGTCGAGATCGGTGTAGGTGGCCGAGCGTCCATTGCTGGCAATGGTGGCAGTTCCAGCCGTTTCGAGGGGAGAAATAGCGAGTCCTTTAAGCGCGGTGCCCGTGCCGATTTGTCCAATGAGATTCGCGTGACCATTCTCAAGATTAATGTTGTAGAGCGAAGTGATCCCGCCCACCTGCAGACTCGCGATCGCAGTTTCAAATCCGTAGATACGTCCGATATCAAAGCCCGCACTTCCGGTGGCATTTACGCCGAGGTCCGCACCAAAGCTGGTAACCACGCCGCCATTGGCAGAGGGGGAGCCGTCGAACCCACCCAATACTCGAACTTCATCATTGAGCGTATCTATAATGTACGCCGTGGTCGCGGTGGCTGCCGAAACATTGTTTGAATAGGCGACGCCACTGGCATCCAGCGAGCCTCCCGGGGTCCCATCGAGCTGCACACCGCCAGTCATAGGATCGCTGTCCACAATCGCACCGGTGCTAGGATTAAGGCGAAAGTTCTGGTTGGAGTCAGAGAGGACACGGAGACGGTCCGCTATAGGATTAAAATCGAAACCAAAATTCGTGCCGCTCAACGCGGTGCTGAAAACGCCGCCGATCTGAGTAGCTGCACCAGTGGTCAGATTCAGTGTGTAAAGCCGGGATGTGCTGCCCAGCGCGAAGAGCGTTTCGTCGGACGGACGAAAGTCTATGCCCTCGATCGCTTCGCCGCCCTGCAATCCGCTGATGGTTGCGATGGTGCTGACATTCTCAGGATCATAGGCATCGAACGAAATGAGCTGATTGGAAGAGGTGACAGCAAAAACAGTCGCCGGAGCGATGCGAGCTTCAAGGAGTTCGATGACAGGGATAAGTGGACGCATAGATGATTTTGGAATCGCCATGCGATAGGGAACGACCTGCGTAAAAGCAAGGTTGAAGGGCGAAGCGAAAAACTAACGGAAGCGAGAGGCGAGGGATGAAATACATTCCATCTGTTTGGCGTTAAGTCGAATTGCTGGCCTCGCTTTTGCGAGTATCGCCAAGCCTTCCTCCACACCTGCCACAGCTCTGGTCGAGATCAGAACGGCAAGAGCGAAAAGCCCAGTTCATCCGTGACCTTGCGCGCAATGTATAAAAGTGGCTCCTGTCCGCAGACGTTTAACCGCCTCCTCCAGCAGTTCAGGCGAGGGAGCCGAAGCATCCAGAATTGGAAAAGCAAAATAGGCAGGAGTGTTCCGAATGATCTGCGGTTCCTGGAACTCCGCGGTAAGATCGACGTAATTTGCGAAGCCCTCGGGATATTCACTGACCAGCAGCCTTCTCCCTACAGACAATTGATCGGACACTTTATTGATTCGCGGCTCGCGGCTCAGCAGCCGGAACAGGTGCCAGACCAAACTCGTATAGAACAGCAAGGGTAGAAATATCGCCATTCTCCACCAAGGCAGAGTGCCGTTCGGGCGCTTTCCAAAAATCTCTTGCCAGCCGCAGGCATGCGCGAAACCCAATATCAAAAAATTCAATCCCAGCCAAGCAAGCGGGATCGACCACGGCAAAAACTGCCAGCTGACAACGACCAGAGCCACTCCAAGAATGCCCAGCGTAACTCCGTATTTCATTTTGAAACAGAAGACGCCTTGTGATTGAAACGGGAGTCGTCGCGTTGCGAGGAAGTTACTTGTACCTTACCGCGACACCGGTTGCCCAGCGCTCGAATTGACCATACCCCTTCGGGATCATTCCTTGACTCTGTATCACAACACTTGTTGCGCCTAATGGCGCAGCCTTGGCGCGGATTGCATTATGCATCTTGGCCTCCTCTTTTGATTGGAAACCCGTTACGGTAACTGTGCCAAGTTCGACATAAGGCTTGGTAGGAACTGTCATCAAAATTTCAACCTGATTGGGGTTGGTGGGAGGAAAGTAACCTGCCCCTGTTTTAGTGATTTCCACTGAGGCGCATCCAACTAGAAATGTAGCTGCGATGGCGAGCAGTGAAGTGTATATGGTAATTTTCATTTGTTGTATTTAATGGCTGAGCCAATGAGGCGTGAGTAAGTGTGAGACATACTATCGTTTCCAGCCCATTCTTCATTGAGGCGGTAAAGCCCGCCGACAGGAGAAACGATGATCGCATCCGCTCCTATTTTTGCTGCACGTTTTCTCATGCTTTGCGGAGACTCGTTACGCGATTGGAAATCTGCAATTACGGTAAATGCACGACTGGGTGCTCTATTAAGTAACTCAACTTCGCTGACTGGTCTGGTAGCGTAGCGTTGTGAGGCATAATAGCGGCTCGCGACATCCTGTGCGCATCCGCACAGGATAAGCGATACGCATAAAATCAGAATTCGGACGGGGCTCATCCTGCGAAACGCCACCTTACTTCAGCACCGCATTCCACTTATCGAGCGTCGCTTTTTGTGCGGCGAAGAGCTCGTCGGTGGAATCGAGGATTTCAATAGATTTGATCTTGTCGCCTTGTGCGATGGTATTCACGACGTTCTGTCCTTCCGTGACTTCACCGAAGACGGCGTGCTTGCCGTCGAGGTGTGGGCAGGGAACATGTGTGACGAAAAACTGGCTGCCATTCGTGCCGGGGCCCGCATTGGCCATGGAGAATAAACCGGCCTTGGTGTGCTTGAGTGCGGGATGAATTTCGTCAGCGAATTTATAGCCGGGACCGCCTGAACCGGTGCCGGTCGGATCGCCGCCCTGAATCATGAAGTCCTTGATCACGCGGTGAAATTTGATGCCGTTGTAAAATCCGCGCGTGGCGAGATTCAGAAAGTTTGTGGCGGTCATGGGCACTTTGCTCGCGAGGATGGTGCCGTGAATGTCGCCCTTGTCGGTGTGGAGAATGATACGGATGTCTTGCATGGCGGCGAACGTTGCTGGCGAAGCGCATGATTGCAATTCTCGAATCACAAATTTCACCGCGTGACGAAAACGGAGCACGGAGTTTCAACACTCGGGCGTTTGCAAACTGCCGATACATCCTCTACTTTCTCCAGTCGAAACGGTTGGCCCGTTATTCCTACATCAGCAGAGACATCGCCGCATTGATCAACGCGGTTAAAACGGCGAGCACGGCAATACCCATGGCTGCTTTCCCTATGGGATCTTTTTCCGCAGCTTTCTTCTGAAAAGGGGAGGCATTCTGGAAATTGGTCGGCTTGACGCTCTTTACTGCTGAATCGAGTGTCGGTTCGCTGGCTTCCGGCATCTCACGGGTTTCGCCATCTACGGCGCTGTCCGGATCATACACCGCGTCCACGCGTCCGAGCCGGATTTTATCGCCAGGCTTGAGCGTCTGCTTTTCCCCGGCTGCCATCACTTTGTTATTAATCCTGGAGCCATTGGTGGAACCGAGATCTTCAAAAAGGTAGGTTTCATCCACCGGAGTAAGCTGGGCGTGATGGCTTGAGACGCTGACGTCGTCGATCACAAGACTGTTGTCGGGAGCGCGTCCGATGGTAACGGCCTCTTCAGTGAGTGCGTGGTCAATGTTACCGGATGGGAGTTGGATAAGGAGCTTGGCCATATGGAGGGATGCAGTGGAAAGGAAGGAGGCGGAAGTGGAAAGACTGAAAACGGCTACTTCGTCTTGTCGATGAGATCGGAGAATTGTTCGAAAAAGTAAGCGGCGTCGTTGGGGCCTGGTGCGGCTTCGGGATGGTACTGCACGCTGAACACTGGCAGGCTCTTGTGCACCATACCTTCGACCGTGTTGTCGTTGAGATTAATATGCGAGACTTCCATGTCCGCCGGCAGGGAATCGCCATCCACGGCAAATCCGTGGTTTTGTGCGGTGATCGTGACTTTCCCCGTCTTCAAGTCCTGCACGGGTTGATTTCCGCCGCGGTGACCAAACTTCAGCTTGAACGTTTTTCCGCCTACCGCATAGCCGAGCATCTGGTGCCCGAGACAAATCCCAAAAATCGGCTTCTTCCCCATAAGCTTGCGGATGTTCTCATGCACGTAAGTGAGCGCTCCGGGATCGCCGGGACCGTTTGAAAGAAAGACGCCGTCTGGATTCAACGCGAGCACGTCATCTGCCGGGAAATCTGCAGGCACTACATGCACGCCGAAACCGTGGCGGCGAAGCTGACGCAGAATGTTACGTTTTATTCCGAAGTCATACGCGACGATGCGGTGCTTAATCGGAGGTAGTTTTTTAAAGACCTCGTTGCCCTGCCGAATTTCCACATTACTGCCGTCGCCTTTAATAATCGTCCACTCGGGAGACTCCGTGTCGCCTGGGTCCCAGTCAAAAGCAGTCTTCGACGTGACTTCCTTCACAAAATCCGATCCGGCCATGGGTGGCGCATTTTTCGCCTTCGCAATCGCTTCCTCCACGGAAAGTTCGGTCGTTAAACAGGACTGCATTGCACCACGCGAGCGGAGATGCTTGGTGAGCGCCCGCGTGTCCACGCCTTGAATTCCAGGAATTTTCCAATGCTTTAAATAGGAGTCGAGGTCGCCGGTCGCGCGCCAGTTGCTGACTACAGGAGACAATTCCTCGATCACAAAGCCGCGTACATGAACTTCGGAAGCCTCATCGTCGAGCGGGTTTACACCGTAGTTTCCGATCTGGGGACAGGTCATCGCCACGATCTGGCCGCGGTAGGAGGGATCGGTCACGACTTCCTGATATCCGGTCATGGAAGTATTAAAACAGGCCTCACCAATAGTGGTGCCTTCGGCGCCAAAGGATTCGCCGATAAAATGTCGTCCGTCTTCGAGAGCTAAAATCGCACGCATGAACAGTCGCCTTGATTATGGAAAAGCCGCGCGTGGTGAAAGGAGAATTTTGGCTTTTAATCGAGAGGATGAGATTTCATGGAAGAAGGATGAGGGATAAAGGAAGAAGGGTGTGGCGCCTTGGGCGCGGGTTAAGAGACTGTTGAAATTCTCAGCGACGGATTTCGCGGGGCAAAATCTTACTCTTTGACCCACTTGCGCCCACGGCTGTCTTGACTCCTTTTCAGTGACCGAGTTTTAAGTTTTAAGAAAAACCGGGCGCATATATCGTCTGCCGCTCCTCAACCATCAACTATCATCAATCAACTTTGCTTTGAACGATCAGGAGCAAGACAAAGAGTAAGAACCTTCGGTTTTATTCACCCGAACCATCACCAGGGTTTTTCAATAGGCCGCTAGCCCTTCCTCCGTTAACTTTATGCTTTGCCGCTGGCGTCTCTTTAAAAGAGCCGGTATTGCTGGCAACTTTATGAACGCCACCTCCTCTTTTCGCTGGATTGAAACCCTTGCCTGGCAGCTCGATTTTTTTGGTCTCCCGCATCGTGTGCCATGGAACGCGGAAGCCCCCGAACCTGCCAATAACGAGGATTTTGAGCTGGATGCCCTGCTGACTGGCTGTGAGGCGTTGTTGGAATCAGAGTCAAATACTGAGGGACCATGGAAGGGATTCGTCGCTGCGGGCACTTATTTTGATGACATGACCGAGGCGCTGGAGGATCAGGAATACGCCCGCGCCGCCACCCTACTGGCCGAGATCGAAAAACATCACCCCTGTCCCTATAGCATTTTTCACCGCGCATTTATTGCGAGACAGACAGGCCGCGACGAGGAGGCGACCCAACTTTATGTGGAGGTCGTCAACAAGGCACCAAATCTACCTTTTGCGTGGAACAACCTCGGCACCATGCTTGCCGAAAATGGCAACCGGGATCAGGCCATACAGGCCTTTGTAAAAGCCGCGCAGTTGAATGCACAGGACACCGTCGCGCTGGAGGCATTGGTGCATTTAAAGGCGGCTGTAAAGATGTTGAAGGACCCGAAGGATCCCCAATCGGCGGTGTATCTTCCCGTGGATAAATTCCGCGAGGCGGCGATGAGCAATATGGAACAACTTGCTGAGAAACCGGATCAGCTCATTCAATTTGGACAGGCGATGTTGCGCGACGGGGTGGTTCCTGACGTGGGCCTGAAGGCGCTGGAAAAGGCACGTGAGCTGATGCCCGACGACTCACGCGTTTCCAATGCGCTCGCGATGGCCTATCACGCAACGAAGCAATTGGAAAAATCCAAAGAAATGCTGCTACTCTATACTGAACAGCGCGCCGAGGATCCGTGGGGATTTTTCAATCTTTCACAAGTGCTCAAATCGCTGGATGATAAAGCAGGTGAAAAGGCGGCACTGGAAAAAACGCTGGAGATCGAGCCGAATATTCAGCCTGCACTGGCGGCCTATTTTGGTTTGGCAGAAGCCGCTGAAAACCTCACGAAGAGCGATGAGTTGGCGGAGTTTGCACGCAAGCGCGACGCATGGATGCCCCTGCTTCTCGCTAGCGGACTAGCGCGCGACCGCAACGACATTCCCAATGCCGTTAAATATGCGGAGGAGGCTTACGAACGTAACCCCAAGGCCGAGGAAGTCCTGCTGCATTATTGTGCGATGCTCGGAGACGCAAAGGATGGCGAAACGCTGGATCTAATCGTGCAACCCGCGATCACCGGCGGCAATTATTCCAAACGATTGGATTGGAATTATGCCCAGTGCCTCAGGCAGGCGGGACAAAACGAACGTGCCGTCGAAGTCCTGCAACGCGCATTGCGCATGGCTCCGCCTGAGGATTTCAAAGCTGCCGCAGAAGCCACGCTTGATTTCTGGGCAGGACTTCGCGTGCAATCCGAGGCGAAGTTTGAGATTCACCCAAATGGCACACTATTGCGTCCGATTTTGCTCACACTGCCCGATGGAGACGGTGGCGTATTGATCCAGCCGAGAGAGAAACTTCCGGCGATGCATCAGTTCAAAGCCCGCATCACTCCCGGGACCAACGAAGTGCGCGTGCAGCTACAACAAGGGCAGTCCGGCTTCGATAAGGCACCGCTTTCCCTGGGCGCTTTCCTCGCAAACAATGTGCAACCCGTGGATGGAGATGCGACCACCGTCGAATGCTCGGTCGAGGCGCTTCCCAACGGGCACCTTATATTTTCGGCCGTGCAGAATGGCAGCAAGTTGCCGGTAATCACACGCGTGTAACAACACGTCTATGATCGCCTAGTGCTTTTTCACTCGTGATTTGATGATAGAGAGTTCGGAGAAGCCGACGCTCGCGCCTTTGGTGAATTCCAAACGCTGATTCTAGGATCAGTCTCATGGAAACCTATAAGACCTGTTTTGCGGCGGCAGCCCCGCTACAGCGCACGCTTGAAAAGCACCTCCACCACCCTGCGGCCATCCGCATTGGTAACGCTCACGTCGAAATGCTCGATCTTGGTTTTCTCACCATTGCGGGGCAGGTGCCCGAGAAGCTGTGTCACGTAGCCGCCTACCGTCGTCACTTCCTCGCTCACGATCTTCAGGCCGATCATGTCATTGAGCTCATGCAGCGCCAGTGAACCCTGGACGACAAATTCGTCCTTGTTTACCTGATGTAACTCCGGCTTTTCCGAATCGAATTCGTCCTGAATATCACCGACGAGTTCCTCAAGAACGTTGTCCAGAGTCACTACGCCGACCGCGCCACCAAACTCATCCACGACAAGCGCCAGATGGGCGTGTTTGCTTAGAAAGGTGTTGAGCAGCTTCTCGAGGGACATCATTTCCGGGACGGTCATCATCTCGCGCTTGATGTCCTCCAGCTTGGCGTTGACATCGCGGGTGAGCTTCAGCAGGTCCTTGATGTGAACGAGCCCGATTGCGTTATCCAGATGCTCCCTGCAGAGCGGGAAGCGAGTATGACGCGACTCCAGCGCGAGTTTGAGATTTTCCTCAAAGTCATGATCGGTGTCCAAAAAGATCACATCACCGCGCGGGGTAGTAATGTCGCGTGCGACCCGCTTTTGCATATCGAGCGCGTTGAGTAGGATTTCTTTTCCGAGTGAGGTGACCTCATCCGCCCGCTCGCTCTCAGCCAGAATAACGCGCAATTCCTCCTCGCTGTGCGCCATTTCGTGTTCGCCGACTGGCTCGATTTTGCAGACGTGAAGGAGGAATTTATTCGCGACGCCGTTTAGTAAGGAAATTGCCGGCTTGAAGATGGCGTAAAACCAGCCGAGCGGTGCGGCGGTCCACATGGAGGTGCCGAGCGATCTCCTGATGGCTAGGCTTTTGGGAGCCAGCTCACCGAACACAATGTGAAGGAAGGTCATGGTCGAAAACGCGATCCCGAAGCTCACGTAACGAATGACCGTCTCGTTTTTTACCCCCATCTCGAAAAAGATCGGCTCAATCATGCGGGCCAGATAAGGCTCGCCGACATAACCTAGGCCGAGACTGGCGAGGGTAATTCCGAGTTGGGTGGCGGAAAGGTAGGCGTCGAGGTGCTGCGTGGCATGGCGCGCAGCACGCACTTTGGCGTTCCCTTGGTCTTCTTCCGCGTCGAGCTGGCTGCTCCGCACTTTTACGAGTGCAAATTCAGCTGCGACAAAAAAGCCATTCAGCAAGACTAGCGCGATGATGACAGCTCCCTGCCAGATCACCTGCCCGAAACTAGCCATTTCGCGATTCAGTTCCGCACTGACAGCAAGGAATGCAGTGAACGTGTTCATTTAAAGCGGTTACGTGAAAAGAAAAAGCCGCAGACCGTAAAATGGTCTGCGACTTTAACTAAAAATCGTAACTTCAACTACCAGCTCGACTTAGTCACCCCTGGGATCAACCCATGGGAGGCCATTTCGCGCAGAGTAATACGGGAAAGCTTGAAACGGCCGATAAAGGCGCGTTTGCGGCCGGTGACATTGCAGCGGCGGCTTTGGCGGACAGGGCTTGCATTCCTCGGGAGGAGTGACAGGCCGATGTAATCGCCTTTTTTCTTCATTTCAGCGCGGACGACTGCGTACTTCGCAGCAGTCTTTTGTTTGCGTTTTTCACGTTCGAGCCAGCAGGTTTTAGCCATAATAAATTAAGGGCGTGGAAATTAGTCGCTGTGATCATGTTGGCAATCTTTTTGTTTGGTATTTTTCAGGACTGGTCAGCGCAGACGATTTCCCCTATCGTGTAGCGATGAAACGTCACAAAAAACTCATTCTGGCTGGATGCACGGCATTTGCGCTGGCAGCCAGCTTTTTATTTCCCGGTCAGTCTCATGGCCAGGACCCCGCTGCAGCCGCAGACGATGATACAGCTGCAATCACGGCGATTATAACCGAAATCACCGGGCAACAGGCTCAGCTGGCCGCAGGACAGGTCGCAATTGACCAGCGCCTCGGGGTTATTGAGGAAAATGTGCGGATTGCACGTATCTTTTCTTCACGTGGGGGAGGAGGCAAATAATGAAAACCCTCTTCGCAGTCCTGCTTGCTGTCGTGGCAGCCGCAACCCTCCAAGCTCAGGCACCAGCCCCTGCTGAAAAAACCCTCCTTCAGCAACTTCAAGAGATCAAGGAAAACAACGTCAAGATGCTCGAGCACAATGCTTCAACCCTCAAGCGCATGGAGGAGCTCGAAAAGACTTCCCAGAGCCTGAAGATGATGGGCAAGCGCTCATAGTCCAAAGCGGCCCATTCCGATATCGCCGGGACGTAATGCAAATCGCGCCGTTCGCACTGGTTATCCAGATCGACCGGACTTGCGATACATCTCCAGGTGACAGTCGAAGCCGCCGAAATCCACCACCTGACGAAACTCCTGCTTCAACGTCGCGTCTTGCGGTTTGATCGGCATTGGATTCGCGAAGACGAAACGCCCGCCGGGTTTGAGCATTTTAGAGGCAATTGAAAACAGATCGTAAAACAGTCGGTCGAGATTCCGGATCGGCACGCGCTTACCCAGTGGCGGGTTGGTGATGATCAATGATACGCTCCCAGGCTCCAGGCCTTTGACCGTCGCGTAATCGCGAAAGTCGCTACAGATAAAATGGGTTTCCACGGATTTCACCCTAGCCGCACCGAAGTTTTCCTGCGTGATGGCAATCGCCTCCGCACTTCGGTCTGTTCCGAAAACCTTTTTTACCCCGCCCAACAGCGAGCGTTCGATCAACTCCAAGCCTGAACCGCAAAACGGATCCCATACAATTTCGTCTTCCATTTTTCCCGCAATGTTTGCCATGCAAGCCGCCAACGGCGGGTGCGAGGCAGCGGGAACATCCGCACGGCGATAGGCAAAGCGCGGATCCGGCGACAGACGCGGCCGCAATTCCACTGAAGTGCCCCTCCCTTTCGGATGCACATCCACCGCCCACGGCGCATTCTGGGCGTCATTGAGAATGGCCGGCTCCAGTGCGTAAGCCCGGTCCGCCACAAGCCGCACGGCCCCGCGCTGATGACCCCTCGCGACAAAATCGAGGCGGTAGCGAATGGAGCCCTTGGTAAAGATTTCCATCAAGCTTCCCGATAATGGCGATGCAATCGCGCCTGCTATCGCTTCGACAAAGGCGGCTTCGTCCGAAGTGGGAATCAACCCGATCACGAATCCCACCGTTCCAAAACACCGGAGCGCATAGAGATCGCCGAGTGAAAATGGCGCCAATGGAATGAGCTCCACCAGACCGGCGCTGAAACTAGTCACTTTAAATTTACCGTGCTTTTTCGCCGCAGCCTCCACCTCGTCGCGTACAATCTCCTCCAGCCCCATGCGTCCGCGTAGATGGATACGCAGTCCATCCGTATTGGAAAATACGCTATCCATTCTTACTTCGCTCGGGCTCTGGCTGCGTGCCACACTGGCTCTCACCTTCTGCTGCGGCAGCGCGCCCCCTTCGCTCTCCATGACTTCCAGCGTTGCTTCGCCTCCGATCTTATCGAGCGCCTTCCCCAGAAACTTCCGTTCCCTTTCTTCCGTCGTCGTCTTCAAAAGCGAAAGCAATTCCGTCTCTTCACCCGTGCCTGCACCTATTTTTGGCAGCGCACCCATGGCGTACCGCCGGATTTTTTCGTTGGGATCTTTGAGTAGGCTACGCAGCCATGTTCTTACTTCTGTCTTCTGTTCGGACGTCCCGGATTCGGAAAAAACCACACCCACTGCGCGAACGAGCGCAACGCGATCCATACGCTCTCGGGGTGTTGCTTTGTCAAAAGCCGTGACTTCCTTTTCCCAGAGCTGCTCGCACGACAGCTTACGCAACTGTTGATAAATCTCCTTCGTCGGGTGCTTTCCTTCGCTTCTCATAAATGCACTGGAACGATGGAAAGCCGACGAAAGGAAGCCCTACTCGGCCGCTACCTCTTTTTTGGAACCCATCCGTGCGCGAAGGATTTCAATCACCGCTGGGAGGATGGAGATAATAATGATCGCGAGGATAACGACCTCGAAGTTCTTCTGCACAAATGGATGCGTCCCCAGCGCGTATCCAAGGTAGGCCAGTGAAACCACCCAGAGAATTGCGCCCACAACATTATAGATCAGAAATTTCCTGTAGCTCATCTTACCAATGCCTGCAACGAACGGGGCGAAGGTGCGGACGATGGGAACGTAGCGCGCTATGATAATCGTCTTGGCTCCGTACTTCTCGTAAAATGCGTGTGTGCGGTCGAGATACTCTTTTTTGATGAACCGATTTCCGTTACCTATCTTGTGTCCGAAGAATTCGCCTATGTGATAGTTCAAGGTATCGCCGAGGATCGCGGCGACGATTAGCAGCAGCACGACGTAATGAATATTCAGCTGACCCGTGGTTGCAGCCACTGCACCTGCTGCAAAGAGCAGGGAGTCGCCTGGCAGGAAGGGAGTCACGACTAAACCCGTTTCACAAAAGACGATGAGGAACAAAATGACATAAACCCAGATCCCATACTCGCGCACCCACTCAGGCAAGGTTTCGTCGAGATGTAAAATTTTGTGAAGGAATTCTTTGATCCAGTCCATAAGCGGCTGAGAGTTGCAGAGAGTAGCGCCTTGCTGCAAAGGAAATTCTTACGAAGACGACTTGGCAATATGATTGGAAGTGGTGAGACAATACAAGAATGAATTTTTGCAATGCGCTGAAACTCGGAAGGTTTATGGGACCGTAGCCGGGGGTAGCACCCCCGAGAAAAGGCAAAAGAGGCATGCACGCCGGAGGTGCGCTGGACGGGTTTTTGTCCACCACCCCTGCCGGGCCCAAGGGGTGAAAGCCTTTATCCATCTTTATCCCAGGGTGCTACCCGGGGCAATCGGTCCGTCAAACCCTCCGGGTATTCTTTCACTCTGCATCCACTCTTTTTCTCACCATTTTAATCACACCTCGGCTCAGCTGGTAGCGTAGCGACCATCAACCGTAACGACCTTCAATATACTCGGCGGTCTTTGGGTTTTTCGGACTGAGAAACAAATCCTCCGTCCGCGAGTGCTCGATCAACTCACCCATGAGCATGAAGATACATTCATGACTCGCCCGTCGCGCCTGCGCCATGTTGTGAGTGACGATTACAATACTGTAGCGTCCAGCCAGCCCCCACATCAGTTCCTCGATCGCTTTCGTGCCATTCACATCGAGCGCACTGCACGGCTCATCCATCAGGATCAAATCCGGCTTGAGCGGTAAAAGACGCGCGATGCAAAGCTTCTGCTGCTGTTCCAGTTGGAGACCAATTGCCTTGTCGTTCAACCTGTCCTTTAAATCATTCCATAACCCGACTTCAGTGAGCGCCTTTTCCACGGCGATATCGAGATCACTGCGCGAAGGCTTCTGCTCGGCATGAATGCGCAGGCCAAATACCACATTTTCATACACGGAAATCGGCAGGGGATTCGGACGTTGAAACACCATGCCGATGGATTTGCGGAGCTGGATCAGTGAGACATCGTCGTCGTAAATGTTTTTGCCCTGGATTTTGATCTCCCCCGTGGTGGTCACATAGCCATACCGCTCGTTCACACGATTAAAGCAGCGAAGCAACGTCGTCTTACCGCAGCCGCTCGGGCCAATCAGCGAGGTGATCTGTCCGTGTTTGATGTCCACGGTAATTCCGTTCAGTGCCTGGAATTTTCCATACCAAAGCTTCAGGTCACGGGTAGTAATGGCGAGTCTATCGGTCATGAGGAAAGGACGAGGGATGAAGATGAAAGGATGAAGGGCGTGCCTGCTTGCGCAGAGTTGTAGAAGCGGTGCTGTGTAACTTTTTCCTTCATCCTTAATCCTTTCAACTTTAGCCAAATATTCCGTTCACGTAATCATACGTGCGCTGATCTTTCGGCTTCTCGCCGAAGACTTCCTCTGTCGGGCCAAGCTCGATGATCTCCCCGTTCCAGAGAAACATCGTGCGTGCAGCGAGACGCCGTGCCTGCTGAACGAGATTGGTAACCAAAATGATGGTCATATTTTTCTTTAATTCCTTCAACACTTCCTCAATCCGCATGGTGGTCACGGGATCTATCGCGATGCTGAATTCATCCAGGCAGAGAATTTCAGGCTGATGCGAAAGCGCGCGCGCAATCGTGAGACGCTGCTGTTGCCCTCCGGAAAGCTTGGTTCCCAGCGAGTCGAGCCGGTCTTTGACCTCATCCCATAGCGCCGCCTGGGTGAGACACTTTTCCACCAAGACATTCAGCTCTCCTTTGTTTTTCATTCCTGCAGCGCGTGGGGCAAAGGCGACGTTGTCGTAAATACTCAGCGGCAACCCAACCGGCAGTGGCGCGACCATTCCGATCTTGCGACGCAAACCGTACACATCACTCACCTTCTTAACATTCTCGCCGTTTACTAAAATTTCGCCGGTCAGGCGCGAACCAGTGGTGAATTCCAGCGTGCGATTAATCGCGCGCAACAGCGTGGTCTTTCCACTTTGCGCCGGACCGATGATTCCGAAAATTTCGTTTTCTTCGATATGGAAACTGATTCCCTTGTGAACCTCCTTGTTCCCATACCATGAGCGCAGATCGCGCACCTCGATTTTTGGAGAAGAAGCCATGGTTACCATTTCTTTCTGCTGCGAAGCCAAGTGCGCACGACGATGGCGGTGCTGTTGATAAGGATGATCGAACCGATAAGCACCGTCGCCACCGCAAACGGCAGCTCTTTGGGTGCGCCGGTAACCTGCGTGGTCACGGTGTAAAGGTGCATGGAAAGCGCCATGCACTGATCGGTTACATTATACGCAAAGAAATCGCCCTCCGCGATTTTGCGGTAGAAGACCGCGCCAGTGAACATGATCGGCACGGTCTCTCCGGCCTTGCGGCTGATTTCCAAAATTACACCGGTCAGGATGCCGCTAATGGAGTTGGGCAAAACCACCTTCCAGATGGTCTGCCATTTGGTGGCACCCACATTCCAGCAAGCTTCACGAAACGTCATCGGCACCGCAGCAAGCGCTTCTCTTGTGGAAGTAATCACCACCGGCATTGTCATCACGGCCAGCGTAAGTGCGGCGGCAAGAATGGAACGGCCGATTTCGAAAAAGAGCACAAATGCCCCCAGCCCGAACAGCGCATGCACAATACTCGGCACGCCCGCCAGGTTCACCACCGCTAGGTTCACCACGCGGCTAAACCAGTTATCCTTTGCGTATTCGTTGAGATAAACCGCAGCGAGAACTCCGATCGGAGCACTCACCGCGAGCGAGACAATCACCAGCCAGATGGTTCCGAGAAGCGCACTCCAGATTCCACCGGAGGTCATGCCCTTTGTTGGATTTGTGGTGAGAAACTCCCATGAAATCAACGGCGCACCCTTATAGAGAAGGTAACTCAGGATCGCGAACAGCGGCACCAGCATGAAGGCAACCATCATTCCGAAGAAGAAACGGGCGATTTTTTCGCGCTTCAACTTCCGCTTGATATGCGGCGTGATCGCGAAGGTCGGTGAGGTGAATGGTTCGGAAGCAGCTTGCATGGATTACGCCTGTTTACGGATTCCTTTCACGACCAGATCAGCGACGAGGTTGATGACAAAAGTGATGCCCAGCAGTAGCATTCCGATTAAAAATAACACCTGATAGTGATCGCTGCCCTGACTCGTCTCACCCAATTCCGACGCCACGGTTGCTGTCAGCGTGCGGCAACTGTCGAACACGCTTTTGGGGATATTAATGGAATGCCCGGTTGCCATGAGTACTGCCATCGTCTCGCCCACGGCACGCCCGACACCGAGCAACACCGCAGCCAGAAGCCCGTTCTTAGCCGCAGGAAGCAGCACCCTGCGAATCATCTCCCAGCGGGTTGCACCGAGCGCCACGGCAGCTTCACGAAAGCTGTCAGGCACCGCCTTGAGCGCATCCTCGCCTATACTGACCATGATCGGCATGGCCATGAGCGCGAGAATGATCGCGGCGTTGAGCACGTTCAGCCCAACCGGCTGATTAAACAACTGCATGATGAGCGGATTCATCACAGTCAGCCCGATAAACCCCCACACAATGCTCGGAATCGCAGCGAGTAATTCGATTACGATCTTCAATGTCTCGCGCAGTTTCCCCGAGCAAAACTCCGAGACAAAAATGGTGGCCCCCAGCGCGAACGGAACCGCAATGACCATTGCCAGAATCGTCACGCTGAATGTCCCGACGATCAGCGCCAGAATTCCGTAGCGCTTGTTGGCCATGGAGGTAGGATACCACTCGGTGGAAGTAAAAAACTGCCCGAGATCAAAGGCCGTGACTTCTTTCCAAAGCAATGGCGCACCTTCACGAAAGACGAAAAAGAAAATTCCGAATACGAAAATAATCGCGCTGAAACCGCAAAGGTAGATCAAAGCCTCGATGACTTTTTCTCCGTAGATTCCTAGTTTGCGACGTTGGGGTAACATTCGATTCAGCTTGAAATGGTTGGCAGCGGCCCGGTTGGCAGACCGCCGCCAAAGATTAAAATAACGGCTCGTTATTTCAGTGGGATGTAACCTTTGTCCTTGATGAGCGCCTGTCCGTCCGTGCCGAGCACCCAGTCGATATATTTGGTCACATGCGCCGCTGGATTTGGCGGGGTGTAAAAGAACATCGGACGGGCAATCGGGTAGGTCTTATTGAGAGTCGTTTCAATCGTGGGTTCAATGGCGGGCTCACCCTTCTTTTTGGAAACCTTCAGCACTTTCACTTTGTCAGTTCGGTACCCGATTCCGCTGTAGCCAATCGCACCCGGTGTGGTCTCCACCAGTGCCACGACATCCTTCGAGCCATTCAGATCACGTGATCCCTGACGAAAATCTGATTTTTTGCCTACTACAGCTTCGCGGAAGTAATGATAAGTCCCGGAGTTATTCTGGCGGCTGACGCGTACCACTTCATCCACCGCTCCGGGGATAGCAGCACCCAGCTCGCTCCATTTGCTGATCTTTCCGCCTTCCTTATAAAGCTCGCTCAGTTCTTCCACGGAGATTTCCGTCAGCGGATTGCTCGGATGCACATAAACCGCCAGCGCATCATAACCAATTTTGAATTCCTTCGGTTCGCCATTGTATTTTGCCTTCGCTTTTTCCACTTCCTCAGGCTCGAGGTGACGTGAACTGTTGGCGATGTCGCAGGTGCCATTGATCAAAGCCGCGACACCGATGCCGCTTCCGCCGCCGGAGACTTCCACGGAGACGCCGGGCTCAACCTTGGAATAGGCTTCGGCCCAGGCTTGGGCGAGATTTACCATGGTGTCCGAACCAATGTTCTGGATGGCCAGTGCTTCTTTCTTTGCGCCATTGGCGCCGTCTTTTTTACCGCAGCCAGTGAGAGCCAGTCCGGCAGTCACCAGGGCAAGGAGGGAGGTAGTGAGGATACGTTTCATATTTTTTGGTTTTTTGGTTAATGAATTTTGTCGCTGAGCACGGCTTCGCAGAGTTCTGAGATGTGCTCATGCAAGAATTGGTATGCGGATTCGTAGGCGGCCTGCTTTTCCTCAGCCGAACCTGCGACCACTGACGGATCAGGAAGACTCCAGTCCAGGCACACCGCCTTGGTCGGCTTTGGAAATGACTTCCGGGCTTCCGGCGATAGCGCGACGATGATCTGTGCCGCATCAAGATTCGGCAGCTGCTCCACGCTGCGACTTTGCGCCCGGGAAATATCGATATCTTTCGTCTTCAGAAATTCCACCGCCCCGGAATCCACCGGCTGCGGATCGAGACCAGCACTGGTAAACACAAAATCCGACTGTCCCATCGCATTACCAATCGCCTCGGCCATCTGGCTGCGACAGTGATTGTGATCATCCAAGAACACCATCCGCCATGTGCTGCTGCTCGCAGCAGGCAACTCTCCCGTCGCCATATAAATCACCTCCTCGGCGATATTCGATGCCTGATCCGACACGCGCTCGAACCGGCGGGCAATGGTCAGCAGCGGAGTCAGCGCCTCCAGCGGGATTTTGTTATCCTGACGCAATTGATACAGCTCGGAATTAATCAGCGACCGCAGCGCGTCCACTTCGTCCTCGCGACTGATCACCGACTTCGCCAGCTCCACATTTCCGGACACGTAAGCCTTCACCGCGTCGCGCAACATCGGGATGCTCAAGGAGCCAATTTGCTGATAACGCTCCAAGGGAAACGCGCTGTTGTATTTCGTAACCTTCAAAATCTGGCGAGCGATGCTCTCCGCGTAATCCCCGATGCGCTCCAGCTCGAGGTTTACCTTGATCGTAATATAGGCGAAACGCAGATGACGCGCGACTGGCTGCTGACGAATCAGAAATTCGAGACACAGCCGATCCACTTCCTTTTCTAGTTCGTCCACCCGGCGGTCGCGAAGAATAACGGTGTAAGCCAACTGACGATCCTGCGCCGCGAGCGCTTTCAGACAGGCTTCGAGCGCATTTTCTCCGAGCTGCGCCATCTCGGAGATTTTGGTGCGGATCCGATTGAGGTCGCGTTCGAGGGATTCTTCGTAGTGGGATGCCATTGAGGAAGGGGTTGCTGAATGGCAACAAAGTGGTGCGTCAATGTGCCAAACGGATGACGGATTTGTTGCGATTCCGTGAAAGGAATATTTTCGCGCTCGCAAGAGATGGAATCTTGTATCCATGAGCTTCGGAAACGGATTCGGCGCTGAAATGACATCCAGACGTAACAATCGTCACCTTATAGTCTCATGTTCGTTACGTTTTTGTAACATTATACGCTGACTGTCCGCACCCTCTAATGCGGTTTCTGGCTCACTAGGGGGAACTTACCTTCATCTTCTATTCTCATGTTTAAAAAGCTATTTGGTCACGACACCCAATTTTATGATCTGCTGGAAGCTGGTGCCGCTGAAGCCCGGGTTGGTGCGGGACATGCCACCAAACTCCTTTCATTGCTTGGACACGGTTCCCCCGAAACTACCATGGGCGACATCGCGCAGAGCCGCCGCAAGCACAAGCGCATCGCACAGGATACGACCGAGGCGGTGAGCAAAACCTTCGTAACGCCGATTGAACGTGAGGACATCGAGGACCTCTCCTCCTCCCTTTATAAAAATCAGCAAGAATATCGAGAAGGTCTGTGAACGCCTCACGATCTGCCCCCCTGGTGCCAGACTCGAAAACGCAACGAAGGAATTCGCCAATATCGAACTCGCCACCTCGATCGTACAAACGCTCGTCGGCTTTTTGCGTAAGGGCGCAAATCTCGACAATATCAAGGAAAGCTATGACCGCGTGCAGAGCATCGAAGGAGATGCGGACAAGGAGATGACACTTCACTTGCGGGAGCTTTATCACACAGAGCAGGACGCTCGCTTGCTGATCTATTGGAAGGATCTTTACGAATTGCTGGAAAAAATCACCGACCGGTGCCGCGACGTCGGAAACGAAGTCTTCCGCATCGTCCTGAAAAACTCCTGACGTTCTCATGACGCTCGTTCTCATTGTCGTGCTGGTGGCGTTGCTCTTTGAGTACATCAACGGCTTTCACGACACGGCAAACTCCATCGCCACGGTCGTCTCGACCAAAGTGCTGACACCACACGCAGCGATCATTCTCGCCTCCGTCACCAACCTCATCGGCGCGCTCATGGGTGTTGCTGTCGCAAAAACGATCTCTAGTGGTCTCGTTGGCGCCAATTTCGTCAACACTGCAACCATCATCTGCGCGCTCTTGGGCGGCATCATCTGGAATTTGCTCACTTGGTGGCTTGGTCTTCCCAGCAGCAGCAGCCACGCGCTCATCGGCGGTTTGATCGGCGCCACGATCGCCTCCGCGACAAACGCCGGATCAAAATGGAGCGACCCACTTATCTGGTCAAAAGTGAAAGAAGGCGCACCTTGGTATAAGAACGAGGGCATTCTCTACAAAGTCGTTCTCCCAATGATCACCTCCCCCGTTCTGGGGTTTATAATTGGCGCAACCATGATGCTCTTCCTCTACGTCGTGCTGAGGAAATGGCGTCCCGCTACGGTCAATCGCGTCTTTGGAAAAGCGCAGCTAGTCAGCGCCGCTTACATGGGCTGGAGCCACGGAAGCAACGACGCGCAGAAAACCATGGGGATCATCTTCCTCGCCCTCGCCGCCGCCACCCAGGCGGGCTCGCTCGAGAATCTCCCATCATGGCTCGGCTTTTTATACATGCCCGATCTTGGAAAAGATTCCGCCATTCCCGCTTGGATTAAAATCACCTGCGCAATCGTCATGGCGCTCGGAACAGCAGCGGGCGGCTGGAAGATCATCAAGACGATGGGACACAAAATGGTAAAGCTGCAGCCTGTTCACGGTTTCGCCGCCGAGACCACTGCCGCCACAGTTTTGAGCGCAACCGCCGTGCTCGGCATGCCCGTCTCCACTACGCACGCCATCACCACCAGCATCATGGGTGTCGGCTGCGCCAAAAACATCAAGTCCCTGAATATCCCGGTCATCACCCGCATCCTTTGGGCGTGGGTACTCACCATCCCCGCCACCGCATTCCTCGCATGGAGCGCGATGAAGCTGTGGTAGGTGTTCGGGTGGAATGTGAAGTAATAGCAGGAATCCCAGCGCGAGACGTCTCGCGCTTCTCCTTCCTCTTCAGTTTGGTTCCGGCCTCCTGGTTTGGCAGCGGGTGAATGATACCATTTCTCCATTGAGAATGGAACGTCTCTCCAAGCCCCAACGGGGCTCAACGCAGAGCATGAATACTTGTGGGTAATGCTGATTACTGTGACGCCGCTACTACGATGCTTCATTCTCAATCAATCACGAATTGGTATGAGATCCTCTTCATCCGATATTCGTGGTTCTATTCCGTTGGCTGCCGTTTCTTGGCGTCTTCGTTTCTTGGCGGTTCAATCCCTCACGCCCGCTCTTGTATTCCCTTCGTGTGCTTCGTGCCCTTCGTGGTTCATGCCGCTGCCTGACGATTCCTGCTACTCCGGTTTCAGGTCGCGTTCGAAGAGGCGGGTAATTGCTTCCTTCGCCGATACGGAACCGTCAAGAATGTGTTTGATCTGATCGATGATCGGCGTTTCCAGGTCAAATTTCCTCGCGCATTCGTAGGCGCTGTAAGTCGTCGGCACTCCCTCAGCAACCATATGCATGGACGCAATAATATCTGCCAGCCGCTCGCCACGCCCGAGCCGCTCGCCCACCGCGCGGTTACGGCTATGCTGGCTGAAGCACGTCACCATGAGATCGCCGATACCGCTCAGCCCCATAAACGTCTCGCGACGACCGCCGAGCGCGAGACCTACGCGTGAAATTTCCACGAGCCCACGCGTGACGAGAGCCGCCTTGGCATTATCTCCCAGTTTGATTCCGTCGCTCACACCTGCCGCGAGCGCGAAGATGTTTTTTAATGCGCCGCCAAGCTCGATCCCGGCAACGTCGTCGCTGGTGTAACCTCGGAAAAAGGAAGACGAAAATGCTTTTTGCAGCCGTTTGGAAACGGTCTCGATGGTGCAACCCAGCACCACGCAGGTCGGCTTTTTGCGGGCGACTTCCTCGGCGTGACTCGGTCCGCTCAGCACTGCGATGGGATTCTCTGGAAAATATTCGGCGACAATTTCGCTCATCCGCTTTCCGCTTCCGCGCTCCACGCCTTTCGTGCAGCTCAATAAGACGGCGTCCTTCCGGGGCTCCATGGCGAAGAGGAGCGACGACACCTCACGCAACGCCTTCGAGGGGGTAACCAACAAAATGAGATCGCATGCTTTGAGATCATCCAGGGAGGCGGTCAGCTTGAGCGAGTCCGGCAGCTTGATGCCGGGAAGATAAGTCGTGTTTTCGGCCTTCAGTCGCATATCGGCGATATGCTCCGCGTCATGCCCACAGATGGTGACAGGCTGGCCTTTCCAATGCAGGGCGAGTGCGAGTGCGGTTCCCCAGCTTCCCGCGCCGATAACGCCGATTGATTCAAAGTTCATGATTCTTTTCCTTTCTGTCCGATACGACTTTCTGTTCCGGCAATCAGCCGCTGGATATTGCTTTTATGTCGCAACACCACCAGCAGACCTGCGACGGCGGAGAACCAAAACGCCGGCCAGCCGAAATTCCAGCCGGTAAAATTCCCAACCAGCACCACGATGGGCAGGGCAATCGCCGCGACCACACTGGCAAGCGAAACATAACCGCTGATTTTAAAAATGATCGCCCACAGCGCAAACACCACCAGCGTTGCGGAGGGCATGATGCCAAGCATGACGCCCAGTGAAGTCGCAACACCCTTGCCACCCTTGAACTTCAGCCAGATCGGAAAGCTGTGCCCGACAATACACGCGAATGCGGCGACAATTTGCGCCCAGCCCTGGCAGCCGCCAATCCGAACTTCAAAATAGCCGGCGATTACCACGGCGATCACTCCCTTCATTACATCCAGAATGAAAACCGGCAGACCATACCGCCATCCGCACACGCGCCACACATTCGTTGCGCCGATATTTCCGCTTCCATGCTGGCGAATATCCATCCCCTTGGTTTTCGCGATCAGAAAACCAAACGGAATCGAGCCAAGGAAATAACCGGCGATGGCACTGTCGATGAGCGTGATTGGGGACACTCGTGTAATCGGATGCGTTTGAGGGGCGGAGTGTCAAGCCTGCGCTCCCCAGGGTGTGATTGGAGGGTGCGATTAAAAGTGGGTGCGGTTGAGGGAGGTGCTGGCGAATCCAAAGGAGCGAAGCAATGTAGCGTAAGCTTCCAGCTTGCGCTACATTGCTTCGCTGCCAATTGGAAACAAATGCTGATGATTTCCGTGGAATGCCCGCTTGCAAAGCTAGGCGTAGTATTACGGGCAGGCGCAAGCTGGAAGCATGCGCACCATTGAGCGGCTTCGCCGCCGCTCGCGCGTCAACCGCACCCACTTTTAATCACACCCGTGATTGGAAGCGGTGAGGTTTCGTGTTCCTCGTTACCAAGCTGGAGCTTGTTGATGAGGTTGCCCGCCGAGGAAGCTTGCTGATCGACAGGGTGTTCAGCGCAAGTTTTGCTTTTTAACACCCTCACTTTTGACAATGTTCACCCATGTCATGGTGCATTGAAGAACAGCTTATCCGCGGCGAGATCTACAACACCGTTCGCGGACGTGTGACTGGACGGCTTTGGTTTCACGGGCTTGCCGGGCCGGTGGTGTTGAATCTTCGGGGCGACTGCGCGCCCGATCTCGCAGGTTGCGTGCTTGTATTTGAAAACACGAAGCCGCCGGTCGCTGGCGATCTTGCAGGCTTTCGTCCCGAGCAAAACGGCTGGGTAGGCAGCATCACCGCCTCACAGAAATGCAACGTTCACGACGTGCCGATGGAGGAAGTGATGCGGCTTTATGCACTCAAACAGCCCGCCCCTGACACTGGGCAAACACGCTTTATCTCAAATGGAATAGTCAGCTGCGAGGCCGCCACGCGTGAATACATCCAGTGGATGGAGGAAAATCTAAGCCCCCGACAGAGGCGACAAAGGCGAAGAGTGGAAGCAGAGCAAGGAATGATCGCAACACCGTAGATACCCATGGAGTCACAAGACGAACCTTTCGATCCAACCGATGACACGAAATGGCAGCCAATGCGCGCTGTGTTCGCAAAGCTCGGCTATATGCCGCCACCTGCGGATGAGCTCGATGATTATCAGATTCCTGGCCGCCTCTGGGAATTGCTCTACGCCTTCGCGGGACGGAATTATTTTCTGATTAAGACCGATCACCTCAGCGATCGCAAACTTTACATCTGGCTTCAAAGCCAACTCGACATTCCTTGCCCGGATTTTCCTCCAAGGTCAGGTTGGAGTCAGATTGATGCTGCGCAAAACAGTCCGGGTCGTGCACATGCGTGGTTGCGCTCCCGCTCATTGACGGATGGTCGCAACCAGTGGACCCAGGAGTTTCCTGATATCAAACTACCTCCTCGCGGACTGCGCCCATTTGATCGCGACCATCAGCTTCCTACCCCGCCACTTCCGCGTCCGACCATTGAGCTACAACCGGAGCACGAAGACGATCCACTCGAACTCACGGAAGTAGATCAGTATATCCACATCGAAAACATGAAGGAGGAAATTCAGGAGATGAGCGACGGAGACAGTTTCAGCATGTCATCGTCAGACGATATTCCGCCCGACGTTGAAGAAGCGTTTTTGGAGCAGGTGCTGGAAGTTGAAAAGGAAAGCTGGCAGCAGCCCATGGAAAAACTCGCCGAGACCAATGACGCGCCGATTCCACCAGATGAACTTACTGACGAAACCGTTTCCGCCATGCTCTGGGTACTTTTGCATAATCTGGCCTGCCGCGGCTTTTACTGCCTGAACAGTAACCACCTCAACGATCGGGAAGTTTACACCAGCCTTTGGACGAAAGGACTGCGGGAAGAAGCGATTTTACCCGGTCGTAAAATCAAATCCGGCGGATGGTTTCATGATTTTATCGGCAGCTACGGTTATGCAGAAATGGAAATCTATCACCGTTTCTACGCCGACGATGCAAAGCGCGCACAACACCAGCGCGATTATCCCAACGACCTCATGCCTCCCCGCGAAAAGCCGCCCTCTCAGCGCGACTGGCGCCTGCCAAAAGGACCGTTTTAATAGTCCACTCTTCACGCACTTTGCGTGAGTGAGGCTTGTGCATGGTGGGCTATAGTCTCATCCCGTTTACTTTGCCTGCCCTGCCGCCAGCAAACGTGCAAGTGTTTCAGCCAGCTTCGTGATCGCACTCACGTCGGGTAGGGTAACGGTAAGACGCGGGCGCCCATTTTCATCCGTCTCGATACATTGCGAAAGACTGTTTTGAAACGCGCTTGTGGCTTCGGGATTTGGTGGAGCATCCGTGACAGGAATTACATTTTCCAAAAATGCAAACGCCGCACTGAGGAGCTGTCCGCCAGACTCCGCGACACGCTGACGGCGTTCCGCAAGCGCAGTCGCCTCCGCTTTGGTGCGCTCCTCCACGGAAATATCCGCAGGCGCGGCTGGCTGTGCACCGAGCAAAACTTCAAGACGTCGTTTCAATTCCTCCGTGCCGGAGACAAGCTGTACTTCGCTCAGGTCGGAATCCGGATCCAACACCGCACTAGCAAGCTCGTGCTTCGCACCAAGTGTCGCGAGCAGACTTTCCTCCAGCGTCCGTTCCGTGATCAGTACATACACATGCACTTTGCGCTTTTGTCCCATACGATGGGCGCGGGCGATGCGTTGATCCAACAGCGCAGGATTCCAAGGCAAATCTACATTGATGACCGTATCCGCCGCTTGAAGATTCAGTCCTGTCGAGCCGGCATTGGTGGTGAGAAAGACGCGGCATTTCGCATTTCCCTGAAACTCGGCGACGAGTTGCTTGCGCTTCTTTTGAGGCACCGAGCCATCGAGCCGAACCCATTCCACTCCAAGGCTTCGGAGTTGCACCTCGATGAGATTCAGCATCGTAGTCCACTCGGAGAAAATAATGATCTTCCGCTCCGGCTCTGCACAGAGGCCGGTGAGGAGTTCCAGCAGACGCTCGAGCTTGCTGGAAAATCCGGGCGCTTGTTTATCCACGAGGAAAGTGCTGTCCGCCGTCATCCGGCACGCCATGAGCGCTCGACGCAACCGCAGCAAATCCATTTCACTAATAAACCGCTTGCGGGAAATACTGATCACGGTCTGCAGATGTCCATTGTGCAGGACGCTTTGCTCGTCCGTGGGTGCAATGCGGATGATCTCCGTGGTGCGCTCCGGTATATCCAGCGCGACTGATAGGCGCGTACGACGCAATAATACAGGCGCGATCCGACGACGCAGCTCGGCAAGGTTTTTGTAACCGAGCACCTTGCCGGTTTCCGTCGCGATACGGTGACGATGTAGAAAACGAAAAGCAGGACCCAGACGGCGGTCGTCCACAAACTCCATGATGCTGTAAAGATCGTCGAGACGGTTTTCGATCGGCGTGCCCGTAAGCACCAGGGCAAATCGGGAGCGCAGACTTTTAATGATACTGCTCGTTTTGGCCTCCCAGTTTTTGATCCGCTGTGCTTCGTCGAGAATGATGAGATCCCACGTGCCGCGCTCGATGTGGAGGTAATCCCGAAGCACCTGCTCGTAATTGCAGATGGTGAAAAATGCACCGCTCGCGTAGGCCTCCGTTCGCTCAGCATTTTTACCGGCCACGATCTGCACGCTGCGTCCGCTGAAACGCGCAATTTCCGCCGCCCATTGCGATTTAAGCGATGCCGGACAGACGATGAGCACACGTTGAATGCCCGCGTGCTGCGCGAGAAATTCCGCCACGCCCACGCCCTGGATGGTTTTTCCGAGCCCCATTTCGTCCGCCAGCACTGCGCGTCCGGCACTGGCTGCAAAAGCGATGCCGTCGAGCTGATAAGGCAGTAATTCCGTGTGCAGCAATGTGCCTCGTAATGGATGAGCAGCAGGCTTCTTTCGGATATCCGTGACCAGCATCCCAAACTTTTGCTGATGCAGCGCCTGCCCTATCCATTCCTCGGCGTCAGGATAAATCAACACGCGTTCCCCGGCTGCCTCGATCTTTCTCACGGCATCGAAGAACTCGAGCGTCTCCTCCAATGTCACAGCACACTCACCACGCCAGGGCTCCACGAACACCGCAATTTCAGACGGTAACTTTTTAGGCAAATCCATCGCGAGTCGTGCCTGACCGTCGTGGCGGATATGCACCGTGATTTGATCCGGCTTGTGTGAACGCGCCAGCTCTCCTGCCGAATGCTTGTTCTTCACCCATCCCGTAACCTTCAAAACATGCTTGCAGGTGCCGAGCGTGTTCTTGCGAAAGTCAGGGCAGGAACAAAACGACTGTCCACGCTTCAGCCCGCGTAATGCCACACGATAGGTTTTCCCGGAGATTGCGCTGCGCACCAAGTAATCGCTCCAGGGACGAAAAATCCCATCTGCTCGCTTGACGTCCATTTTCTCCTCACGCGCGCGCTTTTCCCGATCCGCCAGCGCCCGGATTTCCAGTCCTTCCTCCGACAAAAGCTCCAGTGGTTTCGCCGCCTGTTCCGGCGGTTCCGCTGCAAGACCGAGTAACACTTTTTCCTCCAGAATCAGTGACAGCACTGCCGCTACATACACCTCTGAATCCTCTGTTTCCGAACACTCCCAGTTTACTCCATCACGCCGGGCATTCGTCCGCATTAGCCTCACTTTCACCTCCCGACCCAGCCCGTGAATTGGCAGACTGAACTCCAGTGCTGTGTTGTCGAGCCACACATGATGCTCCGGATCCAGATCGAATTTTGCACCGTCCGAAAGCAGCTTCGCACCATTCGGCCCCAGCCATTTGCAAGCCTGCACAAAGCTCAGCCGCGAAAGAATGTCGTGCAGTGTGAGCTTGGAAGTGGATTTGACAGCCATCCCGCGAATCAAGCGGGAATGGTGCTCTTGCGGCAAGTTTATCCTTCGGAAAGTTGCGCGCTTCGTTTTTGTTGCGTCAATATCTGGCCAATAAACTCCTTCAGGTAATCCAGATAATCTCTTGAGCCGGTCGTCTGGCTCCTGCGTATTTCAATGCTTCCCTGAGCCGCTTCAATGGCTTTCACCCATTCAGAGATCTCAAGAGGCTGCATCTCTGTGGTTCCATCCGGTTTGTCTGTTTCCTCCATCATCCCCTCCGGTGGATGAGAAACAGTCTGCGCAAGTTCTGCCAACAACGCGTCTCGTGGAGATGTCGCTATCAGCTTAGGGCTTTCTCCCCGGGCGAGCTTTTCCGCCTTGATCAGCACGGATCGGATTTGTGAATCCGTCAGTTGAAACCCCTCAATGCGCGCAGCTTCATCAGCTGCATAAATCATCCTTTCGATCGTGAAAATCACTTGAGCATAAAATGGATCTTTCATCCTGTCAGATGGTCGTTGTTTCATACCGGATAGAGAACGTTCTTTTGTCACGGGGATGCAAGGTCACTTTTTCAAACCCCGTCCAATTTCGAAAAAGTTAATAACCCAGCTTCTCCAACTATAGGTCTGTCCCCTGTCGCCATTTGTCGCTCTTGCCGCCCGCTTTCACTTTTCCGGCATTAGCACCGGGATGACCTTGTTGCCGTTGCGGCGGTAAATACGAAAATCCGAATCCAGAGTGAAGACGGTACAATCCTTGTGCATTTCGCTGAGTCTCACCAGGCATGCATCCGCCAGAGACATGGGCCGATCCCGGTAACGGCTCATCAGCGTGCGCAGGTCCGACAATTGATCCTCAATCTCCAGGCCCACCCGCAATACTCCCCGTTCCAGTAACTCGAAAATTGAATCTGTCTCCCGCCCCTCGCGCTTGAGCAGAAAAGCAGCTTCGGTGAGCACCGGCTCACAAGTTAGAAGTGGTGGAGAAAGCCGTTTCCACTGTTCACATACCCATGAGTGATGCTGCAACCCGGCTGCGAGAAATGTAACCAACGGACCTGTATCGAGCAGCACAGCGCCTTTCATTGACCAAAGTCCTCCATATGCTTCGAGTTGGTTGCCAGATCACGCGGCAGACCCTTCAACGATCCAGCAAGATCGCTTGCAAGATCGTAACAGGTGGCTTTGCCATCTGCTGGTCGCGCGTCCAGTACCTTCTCCAGACACTCGCGCACGAGTGACGATTTTGTAGTGCCACGAGCAGCGGATTCCTTCTCCAAGCGTTCCAAAAGCCGGTCCGGCAGTTTGAGCGAGATAGTAGTCATAAAGAAAAAGTAATACGCATCATTGTTTCGCGCAATACCTAAGTCAGCCGCGCCACCTCTTCGTGCGGTTGTGCCTGCAAAACAACGGAACGCTCTCCAAAGCGAAACGCCAGTTGCAAGGCTACGCCGAATTAACTGACGAGGAAATTGCCGGACTAGAAACCGCCGTATGCGAAGCCTTTGCCATCAAGGCTAAAAAATAACCGCCTTTTGCTTATTCAGCGGAGGCTGTTTAAGCTTATTTCGCATCAAATTACGCATTCCAAAAATGTGCCCAGCAACGGTCATCCTCAACGTTAAGAGACTGTTGAAAAACCGATAAATCTGCTGCTCTTACTCTTTGTCTTGCTCTTGATCTTACTCCCTCAGTCGTCTTTTCAGAGTAAGATCAAGAGTAAGAACCTTCGGTTTCAAGCATCGCAACCACACCCAAGGTTTTTCGACAGGCTGTTAACCCAGCTTTTTCAAACTATAGGTCTGCCCCTTGTCGCCGTTTCGGCTTGGAAAAGGCCAGTCGACCGATAACTCGTGCTCCTTCCTCCGCCTTTCTCCTGAATCAGGATTCCACAATCCAGCAGGATATGGATGTCCCGCAGCGCAGTGTCCGCTGAGCACTGGGCGAGTTTTGCATACTTCGAGGTGGTCAGCTTGCCTTCAAATCCTTCCAGCAGTCGATTGATCACTTTACGCTGACGCTCGTTTACCGACTGTTGATTGATTTGTTCCCAGAGTTTCGCTTTTTGAAGAATGCTTGCGAGGTTGCTTTCTGATTCGTCCACGGCCCGACCCAGACAGCCTAAAAACCACTCCAGCCAGAGTGTGATATCCACTCCCCCTTTCTGGCTCTGCTCCAGAATGTCGTAATACTGTTTACGCTCCGCCTCGATCTGCGCTGACATGCTGTAGAAGCGCTCAGGCGTTTCCTCCGCACGCGCTAGTATAATGTCCGCAATTGCTCTGCCGATGCGTCCGTTTCCATCCTCAAATGGATGGATGGTCACAAACCACAAGTGCGCAACTCCGGCTTTCAGCACCGGATCCACCACGCTGCCGTCTTCAAACCATTCGAGAAATGTAACCATTTCATGATCCAAACGGTCAGCCGACGGGGCTTCAAAATGCACACGCTCTTTGCCTATCGGGCCGGAAACAACCTGCATTGGCCCAGCTTCAGGAGGACGCCATGCACCAACGGTGATTCGATGCATGCCGCTTCGCCCAGTCGGTAATAAGGACGCGTGCCAGCCAAACAAGCGTTCAGCAGTCAGTTGTGCGGCATGTTTTTGGGTAGCATCGAGCATCATCTCCACCACGCCTTCCACATCTCGGCTCGATGGAGCTGTGCCACCCGCATCCATTCCAAGCCGCCGTGCAATCGAAGAGCGCACTTCCGTAGCATCCAGTTGCCTGCCCTCAATCGCGCTCGATTTGATGACGTCCGCGGTCAGGGTCGTCAGAGTCGCCTCGGATCGAAGCTGAAAACCAAGTCCCTCCATGCGTCCCAACAAGCGTCCCTGCCGGTGTCGGACATCGGCTAGCAATGAAGAAAGCCTGGCATCATCCCACCTCAGCCTTGGCCAATCTGGATTTTCATGGATATATTGCATAATCACCGCACAATTTGCGGTGATTATTCTCTATATTCACCGTATGGCAAAAGTCCGCATACCCAAGGGGCCCAAGGGATCGCTAACGTGATCGGGAGGGCTTTTCGTTCTCCGCAATGAAGCGGCGGCGGTAAGACATGTAGGCACTCCGACCCACATCATTCAAAAAGACACCGTTGAAAGATGCGCCGATCAATGCACCAATCACAGGAATCAACTGCAAGGCTTTGCGTTTGGTGAGTTGAATGCCCAGAGTTTTTGCAAACTGCCTGATCGTCGCAAGTCCGGCTTCCTTGCCTAAAGCTTGGGCAGCACGTTGTGCGTTCATCTTCTTCCAAGAGATTTTGAGGAGAGTCTGCTCAGTCTGCTTGAGTGCGATGAGGAACTGGAGCTTTACGCCCGATTGTGCAGTCGCACCTATTTGGAGCACCTGCAACGCGTAGTCTGCCTCCATGGGCTGAGAGACATCGTAACCGTAAGAAGTGCCAATTTCCTGGATTTGGCGCATTGCCAAAGTCAGCAGCAGGGGAATATCGGCAGCAAGACCAGCGAATCCGGCTGCTCCGGTGGCCGCGCCTTCACCCGCAGCATAAACGATATTTCTGCTCCAGTAGGTGCCAGCCAGCTTATCGCAGCCCTCTAGTTTACGTGCTAACGAGCGTGTCTTGCCGATTTGCTTGGAGCGTGCTGAAAGGATTTTCTTGGCGTTGAAAGTTAAACCTGCCGCCCGCCCTGCTGAACGAAGAAAACCCTCCACAGCTGAAGTCACGGCTTTCTGTACTGAGGCAGGTGTTAGTTTCTCAATCGCTACCTCGGCAGGCTTCAGCACGATGCTGGAAATACTGGAAATCACTCCGGGCTTTTGGCTTTCCCACAGACGGATTTCCTGTTTGGCGGCTTCAAGGTAAGGAGTTGGTGTCAGTTTTGAGTTCATAGTAAAACAGTCCCAGTATGCTAGTTGGGGACAGCCCAGCGACCATATTTTTTGTGATTGTTCACACCGGGAATCCAATAGGTGTCCATCGTGGATTTTTCTCTTTGGCGTCTTCGCACCGGTAGCCTTTGATTTACACGATAAGATTGAGCAGATCGTCGCCGTGGCCGTCGTCCACTTGATGCTTTACGTTCGCTAGCAGTGGCGCCATCCATTTATAAGCTTGAGTGGGTTTGGCCATAATCCTCTTACCTCAAAAACGCTTCATGCAATCCGCCGTCCACGGTGATGACCTCAAACTATGGGTCTGTCCCTTGCCGCCCGTTTCCATTTCGTGCTTCATCGGTAATCATCCCCCAAACTTACCGCAGCCCTTGCCACTCAGGTAGTATGGGGGTCAGCGGACGGATACGATCGAGCTCTCCCACGTCGCCAACCTCCCGGGTGCTGACACTCATGGATGAATACACCGTGACTGCCTGGCCATGCATGTGGTGTTGTCAATCCGTGCGGCGGATGTGCACAAACTCCCCTTCGTTGCTGAAGATCAAGCTGGCCATTCCTCCGGCCAGTAAACCACAGTGACATGCGAGAGGCCCTTTACAGTCTGCTAAAGGCCACCGGACGCTTCGTGCATCGCAAAATGGCGGAACACTATTTCGGAACATCAATCCAAATTTGTTCAGTAGCATCCCATATCCGCTCAACAGAAGAGGGGTCGAATTGAAATTCCTCTGAGGCAATAGGAGTGTTCACTTCAAATCGAGTTATTGAAAAATTCCAAGTGGTAACATGCGCAGGAGTGGAGCCGGGATTCAACGCCTGATAGTATTTGTTTTGGATGGTCTTGGGTATGAATCCAAAATTTTCGATCGGAACGTAATTGGAGAAAGCTTTTTCCGTAATTAATTCGCTTTTTTCATTATAGATGTTTATCGCACGTGGCTGTATGAAATTCTCAGAGAATTGAAAAAAGATTTCCGCTGTACTTCGTTTGTGGGGCAGTTTTAGGGAATATTCGTTGCCTTCAACTCCAAATTTTTGCGATGATTGTAGTATTGGATTCCAGGACGTTGGTTCACGTAGTGATGCCGGACTAAGACTAGGAACCCCGAAGTCGGAGATGTCTGATAGAAAGGAATATTGCGTAAAGGCGGGATTTACATATGGTATACCAGAAGGTGCGATTGGAGATATTGTTGCTATATGCTCCAATTTCTCGACCTGGTAGACTTGCTGATTATTTTTTGGATCAATATAATACGTTTGTGTTTCAACCGTATTGCCTTCAGTATCCACCAATGTAAATTTGACTTTCATCGCTTTGTCTTGCGCCCATGCAGTAAACTTGAAGTTTTTAAACTTTTGAGACTTTTCTGGAGTAATCAATTTTAAAAACGCTTCTGTTTCAGTGACGGTTCCGGTCCCCTCAACGCGGTAACTTGAGAGATTGGCAAGTGATTCTTTTAAATGCTGAAACTGCTGGAGAATTTGGTTGCTGGCTTTTTCGGAATTGGCGAATGATTGCAATCTAAGAAGGTGAAAGCACGTCAACGCAATTAGGGACAAATTCTTATAGGTGTATCTCGTCATGTAGAAGTCCTGGTGGTAATTTCAGCGAAATAGTAGAGGATTGGGCGAGGGTTGCTCGCCCAATCCGTTAATACTAGCGTACAGTTGGATAAAGGGACAGTCCTATAGTTAATTATCTAATTATCACCATGTGAAAATGCTTTCCCATCAGGCACTAATGTTTTAAGAAAGCTCTCCCAATCCTCCTCGTCCTTATAGATCGCTTCACGCCGATCTCCCCGACTCATCACATGGTAACGCGCTCCTTCGTATTCTATTCTCAATGATCTCGCCATCCCTCTCCTCTATCCCCGTTCTTCTACTCCTGTCAAGAGTGTCAATAGTAAGCCACGACCCCTTTTTATACAGCGATTAGCGCTTCCTCCTCCGGAGGTTTTTTTCTAAAACCACAAAAAATCGGTGGAAAAACCACCGGACAGCGTGAAGACCGTGCGGGGTTCTTCAGGAAATCCGGTGGGTTTTTCATCAGGCAATAGAAAGGTCGAGTTTTCCGAGGAAGAAGAGAACGCGGGTACGAAATATAGCAAACGAGCGTAAGCCTCTTGCATTTGCGATGATCCTTGCAACGAGGGAGTTCATCCCTTCGGAGGCAGCATTGGTGATGCGGTGTTTGATATAGTTGAGCAAGCCCTGGAGCCTGTTGGCAAGCATCTCGGCGACTTTGGTCATCGGCTCCAGCTTGAAACGTTTGACCTGTTTGAACCAATCGTTGAAGAACGATTG
>Ga0209181_10001113_pt1 | contig 47900 bp, 51 predicted proteins | sample MAT05_FD_187208 | JGI IMG/M metagenome (GOLD analysis project Ga0209181, IMG submission 187208) | Freshwater microbial communities from Lake Fryxell liftoff mats and glacier meltwater in Antarctica - MAT-05 (SPAdes) (version 2) | ecosystem: Environmental > Aquatic > Freshwater > Ice > Liftoff... | reverse complement strand
TAGCGCGTTGCATTGACCACTACGTCTACACGTCGATCAGGCGCCAAACAAGCGATCAGCTTGGGTGTCGCACTGTTGCCGACGCAATCGCCGGGCTTGGTGACGGCTGTTGATTCGCCTTTGCCACTCGAACTTACCTTGGGCGCGTCCAGACGGGCATTCGTGACCAGGTAGCTTTTAACGGCATCGGCGCGGCGCTCCGACAAAGCTTGGTTGTAGCTGCTGGAGCCGATACGATCAGTGTGCCCTTCAACTATGATCGTGTCGTAGGTGCTGCCGCGCGTGTCATTGGCAAACTTGTCGAGCGCCATCTTGCCATCTGCACTAATTTCGGAGCGGTCGAAGCCAAACAATGATTCGGCGCTAAAACTGACGCGACGCATCGGCGGTGCGACAGATACCGGCGGCGTAGGCGCGATAACGACCGGCGTGGGCGCTACGGATACCGGAGGGGACGGTGCCGGCGCAACGTAAACCGCTTCAGCCATTCTCGGCTTCGGCGTCATGGTGCGGCCAAACGGAAAGATCAAGCCGATCGAGGCCAGATTGACAGTGCCGTGATCACCGACCGGATTGTCGATGCGGAACCGCTCGAGCTCAACGCGCATCTGGAACGATGGATTGAACGCGTACTGCAGGCCTACGCCACCATTGAAATTGGTTTTGCGTGTGGACGGGGTGGCGTTCAGCACGACAACAGTACCGCTACCGTTGAATGCATCCTGTGTACGAGCGTAATGGCCGCCGGCCTTGGCGAATGCGGAGAAATTTTCTGACAGGGGCAGTGTGCCGACCAGATTGAAGTTGATGCCGCGTACTTTGACTTCGCCATTGAAGTTGCCGGGTGGGGCGGTCGCGATATTGAACTTGTATTGGCCGAGGTCGAAGTAACCGAGCTCCAATCCCCAATTGCGGTTGAACTGGTGGCCGAAGAAAAATTTGAACGCGGTATCCGTGTCGTCACGGCTGAACGATGTCGGGTTGACGTTACGCCGGACGACGTTGCCGAACATCTGCTCTTCGTTGAATCTACCCATCGACTGACCGCCGGAGACGCCGAAGTAGTAGTAGGGGTCGTCGACGGACTGGGCGGACGCTGTTGAAAGGTTGAGTGCGCCCAGACAAGCGACGCTCATCAGACTTAATTTGGACAGGCTAAATGCAGAATGCGTTTTCATGTTGGTCTTTCGTTTGTGATGTGATTCGGATGACGTCAGGAGAGGTCTGTGAATTACCGACGCCAATGTACCGATCATCAAAAACGTGCTCTGTTCGTTGCCCAACAATTCAACTCGTTTACGCAACGATTGGGTGTATTTACAACAGCGCGCCGCATTGCCAATCAATGGAAGCGTGCTTTACCTCAGCGTCGTGGACTGAAAAATCGCCACACCGGCGTCGATTTTCTTGGCCGCATACATTGCCGAGTCGGCGCTGGCAAGAAGCGCTGCAGGGGTGCGGCCGTGCTCTGGATAAAACGCCACCCCAATGCTGGCGCTAATGGGCTCGATCCCCGGTATGGCCTCGCTGGCAGCGGCAACAGCGAAACGAAATTTGGCGGCGAGCTTTTGGCTATGGGCCGCGCTTTTTAAGTCTGGCAGCAAAATCAGAAACTCGTCGCCGCTGCGTCGACACACAGTGTCGCCGGCCCGCGCCGTCGTCGCCAGTCGCTTGCCAATCTCCTTTAGCAGGGCGTCGCCTACGTCGTGTCCATGCTGGTCGTTGACAGCCTTGAAGGCATCGAGATCGATGAACATGACTGCCAGCAGTCGTTGATGGCGTTTGGCTTGCAACAGTGCGTTGGCAAGGCGGTCGCCGAACAACGTTAGATTTGGTAACCCGGTGATGGCGTCGTGCATTGCCGCGTGAGCCGCCTTCGCCTCGGCCGCCTGACTTTCGGCCAAGGCGGTCGCCGCGACACCGAGCGCAGCGGTGAGCACATGGCGCTCGCTGATGACCGCAGCGAGCGTTTCGTTGATGGATGCAAGTTCCTCGCCGCATTCCGCGACCTTCTCCTCTACTGCTTCGTTTTGCGCGATGGCGTCTTTGACGCGCAGTCGATGCTGGCGTCTGCGTATTAGTTCGATGCGGGGTGCCGGCTTGCCGACGGACACGGCGGTGGTGAGCACAGCGTTGACATCAGAGAGCTCCGCCGCGCACGCCTCGACCTTGATCTTGACGGTCTCGGTCTGGTCGAGGGCTTCAGCCAACGCTGCGGCGGTCTTGGCAGCCGCTTGATCCGCAGAGGCCAACGCCGCCACTGGCGACGCTGGTGACGCCGATGGGGACGCTGCAGACGCTGACGGCGAAGCGATGGTCGTCGGCACCCTCTTAAGGTTTGCGATGGCGCTCAATCCCAATAGCTTTTGCGGTTGTACGCGGTGTGCAGCCTGGTTTCGTAAGCACGATCGATCTCGATGGTTTCGTCGTATTCAGGGCTCGCTTTGACACCCTCGCGGGTGAGGCCGACATGGACAGAACTCGTCGCCCAATCGATGGAATCAATCCAGTGTGTCGGCACCAGCACTTTTTTGCCGCCCGGCCACCAGTTTCGGGTATCCACAATCAAATAACGAATCGCCCACGACCTGTCGTCAAACACAAAGTCGGCGACGTGGCCGATGGAGTCGTCCGTCGCTTGGATGTCGTAGCCAACCACCTTCACACTGCTGCGCAAGTGGCTGTCTGCTGAAGCGAGGTCGCGCGCGCGCAGCGTTTCGGCGGCCGCAATTTGCTCTGGCGATGGCGGATAAGTGGCCATCAACGGCAGGCCGCCCATGCCCCACATATCGCCACCATCCCAATATTCGGGATAGGTGTAATAGGCCGAGTACTCGCGCTCGTGCTGACGCGAGACCGGTTGATGCGTGTCGATATCCGGGCTCGCTTTGACTTGTTCGCGGGTGAGTCTGACGTGGATATTCTTGTCGTCGCTCAGATCGGGCAGTGGTTGGCTGATCGAGTAAGGTGAGATCAACACCTCGCGCGCAGGCAGCCATTTTTCGGTATCGACGACGAGGTAGCGAATAGCCCACGACTGATCGTCGAAAAAAGCGGCGGTGACATTGCCGATTGCGCCGTCAGCGGCGGTAACACTTGAGGCAGTGAGATGACTTACGCGACGCAGCATGATCGTTTCCTTGAAGGACTGACGGTTTGCCGCAGGCGGTCTGCGGTTTTCCAATTTATGGGCGTGGACAAATAACGTCGGTTCGGCAGCGCACAGTCGGCGCGCTTCCCCTCTCTTCGCCTCGGGGCGCCTTTGCAGGGCGCGTAACCCATGCATCGGGTTACGGTTTTAGCGGCAGGTGGCGTGCCACATGCAACCCCGCCGATCCCCTCTCCCGCAAGCGGAGAGGGGTTCAAAGCCTCTCTCCCTTAAAAGGAGGGAGGTGGGAGAGAGGGTGGCGGACCAATCGTTAAGGCAATCAATTGTAGCGATTCTGACATTTAAGGCACCTGTCACCGCGAGGGCGGGGGCCGCATTTCGTCGCCATCGCCTGTTGCGTAAATTGGCCACCCGCCTTCCCGGGAGCGGGGAGGAATTCAAACTATTTGGTCACCGTGTCTATCGAAATAGCCAAAATATAAAGCACCCCTATTTACGGGCGTTTGCGAGCAAAAATGCCTGAGGATGCCCGCCAATCGGGGAGCTCCACCTTTGGGAATTTCTAAAAACTACTGTGATACCGGCGTCCCCAAACGCACTTCCTTCGGTCGAAGCCGGGCTCCAAGTTTGCTAATCCGTCGATACATCGACGAAATTGGGCCACGGCGTTCGCCGGAGAGACAAAGTTTTGAGATTTATAGAAGTTCCACATTGAACGATGACGGCCGCGGGATTACCAGCGATCCATCGCCGCGCGCGCGGCAACGGCCGCAACCGCACTGACAAACGTGCCCCAGGCGACATCAATCACCGATAGGGACACCGGCCAGTTCTTGAGTGTCGCCAAATTCGTCAGGTCGTAGGTGGCGTAGGCGAAAAAACCGAACAGCGCGGCGCTGATGGCGACATTCACCCAACTACCCTGCGCGGCGTTCGGCAGCACAGCAAATATGATGAGACCAATTGGGTAAATGACATAGAACAGCGCGGCCGCAATCAGATTTGGTGAATCTGCCATCAAGTGACCGATGCCGCGTTGGTAAAGCGGCTTCGCGATCACACCGAGCCACAGAAGATCGATCAGCAACATCGAGATAAACGCCGCGCCGTACGCGACAAGATACTTTGTCATGAGTCAGGCTTTCAGTTGATCGATCATTTGGGTCGGGGACGTGCCAAGCTTGGTTGCACCGCCTGCAAGGTACCGGCGCGTAATGCACCAACAGCGTGAGCGACCGCCAGACCGACGTTGCGTGTTTCCTGCTGGAGAACGACATCAGCATCGAGCGTGTCATGGCTGGTGGCATACGGCTCGTAGTAGCCGATGAACCGATCCAGCCGCGCCGCCGCGCCGGCATCAATCAGCCCCATCCAGTCGAGCCAATCCGACAACCCGCGCCGCACCCCTTCAATGCCCGCCACGTCACCATGCACAATCACGCCGTACGCACGACCGGCCAGATGTTGCGGGTATGACCATCCGGCCAACTCCAGCGCTTTTGCCTTCACGGCGTCTTTGCCGCCGGTTGTGGTCGGGTCGGCGTTGCCGCCATCGGCGCACACCAGACGATCGATCATCAGTTTCAACGGACTCGGGCTTTGATACCAATACACCGGGGTAATGATGACGATTGCGTGGGCAGCAACCCAGCGCTGGTAAATTTCAGCCATCCAGTCGTTGGTCTGGTTCAGCGCATGATTCGGGTAGCAACTACACGGCCAGTGGCATAGCGGCATCGCGGTCGACGCGCAACCCTTGCACGGAAATATGTTGCGACCGTATTCTGAGGTGAGCAGGCTCAGGTCAAGCACATCGGTGTGGATACCCGCGTTATCGATTTCCTCTCGCACCCAGTTGGTCAGACGAAATGACTTGGAGATTTCGCCCGGGCAGGTGCCGTCATTGCGTGCAGAGCCGCAGATGAGCAGCACGCGCGAAGGCGTGTCCGGTAGTGCCCAAGCGGCTTGTGCCTCGTCCAGCGCGCGCTTGGTCGCCAGCCAGTCGTCGGAAAGTTGGTATTCCGGATCGGCGTGGCCATCGCCGGCACGCGTTGTTTTCGGTGCCTTGCGACCTTCGCTGTAGGCGTCCCACGCAATTTCCTCCAGACGTGCAATGGCGGGGGTTTCCGGCATGAATGCCGGGTCAAAAAACTGTGCACGATAGCGCACACCGAATTCGTGGCGCGACAACATGTCTGGCGCCTGGCCTTTGCGGACGATCGTCATTGTCGTGCTCCTTTGTTCATGGCCGCCGCTGCGGCAACTCCAGTGTGCGCTGCGCTCGTTGCGCCCGTTACCGCAATGTCGCCATTGGCACCGATCGCACCAATGCCATTAGAGGCTGTAGTACCAGTAGTGGCACTCACGCGCCAGATCACATTACCCACGTCGTCGGCCACCAACAGCGCGCCACGCTTATCCAGCGCGACGCCTACCGGGCGCCCGTAGGCTTTTTGGTCTTCGCTCAGAAAGCCCGTGAGCACGTCCTGCGGCGGACCAGACGGACGCCCATCAAGGAACGGAATGAAGATAACCTTGTAGCCGCTATGTGGCCGCCGGTTCCAAGAGCCGTGCTGCCCGACGAACATACCGCTGGCAAACCGTGATGGCAACGACGTACCGAAAGATGCCGCCAGACCCAATGGCGCGGTGTGGGCACCGAGCGCATAGTCGGGCGCAATCGCGCGCGCCACTGCTGCTGCATCCTGCGGCTGTACTCTGGTATCGACGTGCTGGCCGTAGTAGCTATATGGCCAGCCATAAAAAGCACCATCGCGAACGCTGGTCAAGTAATCGGGTACCAGATCGTTTCCGAGTTCATCGCGTTCATTCACTACCGTCCATAACGCGCGGGTTTTGGGCTCCCACGCCATGCCATTTGCGTTGCGTAAACCCGATGCGAAGATGCGATGTGTGCCGGTGGCGATATCGACTTGCCAAATTGCGGCGCGCCCATTTTCCACCGCCATACCGCGCTCTGCGACGTCGCTGTTCGAACCAACCGTCACAAATAGCGACTTGCCGTCGTCCGAGGCAATGATGTTCTTGGTCCAGTGATGATTGATGGTGCCAGCGGGTAGGTCAATTAGTTTCACACCCACGGCATCAATTTGTGTGGCGCCACGCTGGTAGCGATAGCCGACGATGGCGTCGGTGTTAGCCACGTACAGCGTGTCACCGAGCAGCGCCATGCCAAACGGCGAATTGAGCCCTTGCAGGAGAACGAAGCGGGCGTCGGCCCGGCCGCTTCCAGTGGTGTCGCGCAGCAGCGTAATGCGGTTTGCACTTGGCACGGCGGCACCCGCACGTTTCATGAAGATGCCCATCATCCAGGCTTTGATGCTGCGCGGACCATCCGCCTTGGGCGGCGCATTGGTCTCCGCGACGAGTACGTCGCCATTCGGAAGCACGTATAGCCAGCGCGGGTGCTGCAAATCGCGGACAAACGCGTTTGACTGCAGCCCTACCGCTGCTCGCGGCCCCAATCCGGCAGGCCAGCCGATCGCTGGTGCAATATTGACAGTCGGAATTAACGCCCTCGATGCGGTGGGCAGCGAGGGCGTTGTTCCGTAGCTTGAATTCTCGTCCCGGGCAGCAGGCTCGACGCTACAGCCAGTCGAACATAGCGCTAAAGACAAGAAGCCCGCAGACAAGACCGATCGTCGATCCATACCGCGGGCAGCAATCGTCAAATACGCCCCATCACCAGCAGAATAATCAGCACCAACAAGATGAGGCCGATGCCGCCGCTCGGCCCATATCCCCAACCGCGGCTGTGCGGCCAAGCTGGAATAGCACCGATCAGTGCCAGTACGACTAAGATCAATATGATCATTCCAATACTCATTACCATCTCCTCTGTGCGAACGCACTGTTTGTTGGGCTTCGTATGTGCCTGTATCTACTTAAAAGCAGTCGCTGCTTCTAAGCATTCGTGCAGGATCGGTTAAACGCCAGGCCCTGTCGGTGCGCTAGAGAACAGAGGCGGGTACGGCGGCTTTGGCGCAGCGATAACGCCCAGGCGACTAACCCGCCATTTCTCGGCAAGCTGCAAACATGGTTGTCGGCAGCGGAACGAAGCGCGGCAAATACAAGAACCACAACGCTGCGTGCTCTAGCGCACAGACCAGCCGCGTAAATCGGTTCAAGCTGTTTCCTCGGGTGCGCATTGTTGGTTTTTGCGTGACGGCTAGTTCGATCAGTGCGGTCAATGCTTAAACTCGGCTGAAGTGCAGTCGGATGTACTGAGGAGCGGTCTGGCACGCGGTTGCCACGTGAAATTCAGCATCAATTAAATATCTCTCGGATCGTCGCCGGGTGATCCGGTGCCCTGCGTCGCAAACCGCCGGGACCGAACCAACCAATCAATCAACAGGAGTCGAACATGAACTGGGACCGCATTGAAGGTAATTGGAAACAAATCAAAGGCAGCGCCAAGCAGCAGTGGGGCAAGATCACAGACGACCAGTTCGACGTCATCGCCGGCAAACGCGACCAACTGGCCGGCCGCATTCAGGAAGTTTACGGCTTGACCAAAGAGGCGGCGGAAGCGCAGCTGGCTGAATGGCAGGCGCAGCAAAAAGACGACCTGCGCTACTAGTAATAGCGACAAACAACTTCAAACCGACTCATAACATCTAACAGGAAAAATCATGAAACAGTTCAAAATGAAACTTATTGCAACGACCATCTGCGCAATGTTGTGCGGCGCTGCCGCTGCGCAAACGTCCCCCACGCCGATGTCCCCCACGCCGATGGCCTCCGCGCCTATGACCGCAAAGCCGATGTCGCTTACGAAGGCTGACCACAAAACACAGAAAGACACCATCATCGCCGACTACAAGGCCGCCAAGGAGCAGTGCAAGCCGCTCGCTGCGAACGCTAAGGATATTTGTATGGCAGAAGCGAAAGGCAAGGAAAATGTTTCCATGGCCATGCTTGAAGCCAATTACAAACCGAGCCGCGATATGGACTACAAAGTTCGCGTCGCCAGGTCTGATGCGACATATAAAGTCGCGCTTGAAAAGTGCGATGACCAAGCTGGGAATCCGAAGGACATATGCGTGAAAGAAGCCAAAGCAGCGCATACCGCAGCATCTGCTGATGCAAAAGCACAAATGAAAGTGCGTGATGCGAAAGTTGTTGCAGCCGAGAAGACCAGTGACGCACGCGTTGACGCCAGCACTGCCAAGACCAACGCGAACTATAAAGTCGCAATCGAGAAGTGCGACGCATTCGCCGGGGATGTGAAATCCAAGTGCGTTGCGGACGCCAAAGTCTACTTTGGCAAGTCCTGAGCACGCTTTCCCCGCACCCACAGAACGCAAAACAACTCGTCGTCCAAGTTTGAGCGTTCGCGGCGCGGCTCCAGCTTTACTTTAATTCACGGAAAGTTTCAATCCTCGCCGCTAAGGTGGGGCTTGGATCAACTGCTCCATTCTCTTACTCGCGCCATCAGGAGGATTACTTGACCTACGACCCAAGCAAACCCGTAACGCCGGCCGTTGGCCCTGCTATCCAACCGATAGATTCGCATGACAAACCCGCCGTGAAGCCAGCTGACGACGATCGCAAGAAAGCCGACATGCCACCGGCGACCGGCGTGAAGCGCCCGCCCGTCATTCAGCCAGTCAACGGCGACATGCCGGCGATACCCAGACAGGCAAATCCGCACAGTCACCGGCACGTCGCCGCGCACACACGCGCGCCCAAACCCGAAACAGCCAGCCCCCAACACCAGTAGTCCACGCAAGGCTTCGGCCGATCAGTCGAAACAAACCGTTGAGTGAAGGCATCCCCGTCCTCCCCTGGGATGCCGAGTGGTTGCCCGACACCCCTGACGGGGTGTCGGGTTTTTTTAAGCGCAGCCCCCAATAGATGGCCATGCGGAGCACGCGGCGGGAAGCGATCCTGCATCTGGCCGGCCGACAACGCAGTGCCAGCGGGACAAAGCACGAAACAAAAACACGCCTATCGACGGCTCTCTTCAGACATAAGTAGCCGAAAACGCCCGCCAATAGGACACTTTCATATTTTAGAACGTCTGGCTACCTTGGCCCGCGACGCCACCACGGCACAAACGTGTAACTAAGTGCTCCACCGCACGGAAAACCTTGGGCAAGCGGGCAATGATGACAGTCAGATTCGCCGACACCATCGTTAGTGGCGTCAGTGAACGCAGCATCGCTGTCCAAGCAACAACAACAGCAAGGGTGCCGCTAGGCCGGAATTAGCACTAACCTCCTATTAACAGGAACGCACCATGGACCGGGATTGCATTGAGCGCAACTGGCAGCAGCCTGCCTGCAGCGTCATTCAGCGCTCGGGCAGGCTCACCGACGGTCAATTCCATGTCATTGCCGGAGAACACCACCACCTCTGTGGAAAATCCAAGAGGCTGATGGTATTTCGGAGGAATGCGCAGACCGGCAACTGACGCATTGCTAGGACGGCGGATAGAAACAACGAGACGACGCGCGCAGGCTTTCATCGCCAAGTCTGCCGGATCTATTGCCTCACCAGCGCGACAGGATTCACAATGGAATTCATTGACAAAAAAATCATCTTAACGACCATCGGCCTCATGCTGTGCGGCGCTGCATTTGCGCAGCTCATGAACAGCGCAGATCGGAGTGCGCAGAAGGACAGCATCTCCGCAAACTCCAAAGCTGCAAACGCGGCTTGCATGGCGTTCGCCGGTAACGCCCACGACATCTGCACCGCAAAAGCCAGGGGCCGTGAAAATGTTGCCCAGGCCGAACTGGAAGCGACGTACAAGCCCGGCCGCGAATCGAGCTACGGGGTACGCGTCGCCATCGCCGAGGCCACCTACAGCGTCGCGCGGCAAAAATGTGACGACCAGGTCGGCAACCTGAAAGATGGTTGCGTACAAGAGGCAGAAGCGGCACAGACGACCGCCAAGGCAGAAGCCGGAGCGCAAATGAACGTGGTTGGCGCCAGGGGCGGGGCCGGCGAAGAAGCGGCCGTCGCGCGTATTGAGGCGGCCGTCGAAAGGGAAAACGCCAACTACGCCGTGGCAATTGAAAAATGCGGCGCGTTCGCCGCCGATGTCAAGTCGCGTTGTGTGGCCGATGCCAACGCCACGTACGGCAGGTCCTGATGCGCCTCACCGACCGCTCACTGACGCCTCACCGCTGGCGGCCGGCATCTTTCCCTCAGTGCATAAATCCTTTCGGTTCACGTGTGACGTGTCTCACGAGAGTCCAACTAAACGTTTTCCAGGAGTTGCTATGAACATGCTGTTACCAAAATCGAGATTCGCAATATTGCTGGGTGCAGCGGCTGTCGCAGCAGCTTGTGCCGGATGCAACCGCCAAGAAGCGTCTACCACCGGCGTGCCGGCGCCGGCGCCACCGCCGATTTCGGTCGGCACCGGGATCGACGATGCCGTCGTCACAACGCGTGTTAAATCCGCACTGATGGGCGACCCCGATATCAAGGCGTTCGAAATTAAGGCGGAGACGCGCAAAGGTACGGTGCTACTCAGCGGCTTTGTCGATAACCGGATCACCGTTGATCGCGCGCTTGCCGTGGTGCGGCGGGTCGAGGGCGTGAAGAACATCGAGAACAACATGACCATCAAAGAGGGTGCGCGTACCGTCGGCAACGCGGTCGACGACAGCATCATCACGACGCGTGTAAAAACCGCGCTACTGGCGGATGCCCGCATCAAGAGCTTTGATATTGCTGTGGTGACCCGCAAGGGCCAGGTTCAGCTCAGCGGCTTTGTTGACAACCAATCGCAAATTGATCGTGCTCTCGAAGTGACAAAAGCAATCGGCGATGTTCAAGGTGTCGACAGCCAGCTTACGATCAAAAGGTAGTGCCGTAATGATCGCGGACGCGATCATTACGATCAGTACGGTGACCATGCCCTAGCCGTTCGTTTAAATTCGCAATGCTAAATGCGGGTGAACTCCTAGCGTGCCGTTCCGCACTTTATGCAACACCACGCGCAGCGACCACCTGGCTGCTGCGCGGGGTGAAGACAGCGGCGTTGTTGAGTGCAATAAGTGCGTTGTTGTGGGTTTTGGGCCCGACATGGGTCACTTCATGCCAAGTTTTTTGTGTTGCCGCGCGAGTCTGAGCGCCCCAGCGCGCCTCCGCTCAGGTAGGGCGCAACTCAGGTCGGGTCGAGCGCACTTGAGGCTCGCCGCAGCTCACCTCAGTTCAGCTCACCTCGCCTCAACTCGCCCGCGCGCGGCTAAGCGCTTCAATCGGCCACGTGACGCAGGGCTTTGTAGCACGAGCACGACACCTTCTCCAAGCCCGCCCCATCGATAATTACGATACTGCCGCGCGCATAGCTGATCAATTTACTCAGTTTAAGTTGATGCGCCGCCTTGGTTACGCCCACCCGTCGCACGCCGAGCATATGGCTGAGAAACTCTTGGGTCAGGTGGAAGTGATTCGAACCCACCCGATCTCGCGTCATCAACAGCCAACGTGCGAGACGCGCGTCGACGCGGTGGAAGCGATTGCACGCGGCCGTCTGCGATATTTGCAGCATGAACTGGTGGATATAAGTATTGATGCCGCGTTGCAGTGACGGACACTCGGGTAGTAGCTTGCGGAAGGTCGCTGCTTTCATGCGCATCGCTGTGCCAGCCCCTTGCACCATCGCACGAATCGGGCTGATGGCAACGCCGAGTGCCAGTTCAACACCGACCATCCCTTCGTGGCCCACCATGCCGACCTCAAGCGCCAGATGATCGTCGACCACGGTTAGCAGTGACACCAGCGAATCGTTCGGGAAATAGACATGCTTGATCGTTTGCTTGGGCTCAAACAACAACTCGCCAAATCGGATTGAGATGGTCTCAAAATGCGGCGCGACCCGCCGATACTCCGCAGCGGGTAGCGCCCTCAGAAGGCGGTTGGATTCTAGTACTCTGTAGCCAGCCAGATCATTCATCAGGGCCTTCGGGTCGTGACACAGAAAAACCGGACATATGGCAGCCGATGGCACCGGGAGGCTTGGCAATGATCCACATCACGCTTGAGAACGCGTAAAAACAAAGGAGCAGCCTATCCCGCAGGAGGGCGGGGGTCTGTTCGGAAACGCACAGAAGCTTGCCGGACAAGCGCTATAGTGTCGTGTGGTGCTGTCGTGCACGCCGTCTGTGGCGTGCGCTTGACGCGCCAAGGTTTATTCCACCTGCCTTTGGGGCGCCGACGTTGAACGCTGATACCGCTGTTTCTACCGCCGCTGTTTCTTCGGCGACTGCCAATGTCGAGGGTCTAAGCGACGCCTCATTGGCGTTTCTGCGTAAGACGCAGTTAAACCATGACGCGCTGCAGGCGGCTATCCTTAACAGCCGCCGCTTTGCAATCATTGCGACCGACGAATACGGCGTCATCCAATTGTTCAATATCGGTGCAGAACGCATGCTCGGCTATCGGGCGGTCGATGTGGTCAACAAGCTAAGCCCTGCGGATTTGCACGATCCGCTGGACGTTGTGGCACATGCCCGCGCGCTCGGCAAAGAGTTGTCGTTACCGATCACAGCCGGGTTTGAGGCGCTGGTGTATAAAGCCTCGCGCGACATCGAGGATGTGTTTGAATCAGGCTACATCTGCAAAGACGGCAGCCGTCTGCCGGTCGTGGTGTCCACCACCGCGCTGCGCGGTGTCGATGAGGCGCTGATTGGTTATCTTCAAATTGGCACAGACAATTCCGAGCGCGCACGTGTGGAATTGGCTTTAAACGAAGCAAGAGTCGCAGCCGATCGGGCCAATTTGGCCAAATCAGACTTCTTGTCTGGGATGAGCCATGAGTTGCGGACGCCGCTAAATGCGATCCTCGGCTTCGCGCAGTTGCTCGAGTCTGGCGCTCCACCGCCGACGCCACTACAAACACGCAGCATCAACCAAATCGTCAAGGCCGGCTGGTATCTGCTTGATCTCATCAACGAGATACTCGATCTCTCACTGGTCGAATCGGGCAAGCTCGGCATGTCCTGTGAGCCGGTGCTGCTGAGCGATGTGATGCAAGAGTGCCGAAGCATGTTCGAGCCACAGGCCAGCAAGCGCGACATCGGCATGGACTTCCCGGAAGCGTTGCAGCCGATCTACGTCTCCGCGGATCGAACGCGCCTTAAACAGGTGATGATCAATTTGTTGTCCAACGCCATCAAGTACAACAAAGTCGGCGGCAGCGTGACGGTTGCGATTCGCCACGCTGTACCGGGTAAGGTTCGTATCAGCGTGTGCGACACCGGCTTAGGAATTGTCGCGGCGAGCGTTGAGCATTTGTTTGAGCCGTTCAACCGCCTTGGCAAGGAAGGCAGTTCGGAAGAGGGTACCGGTATCGGCCTGGTCATGACCAAACGATTGGTGGAACTGATGGGCGGTACGATCGGCGTGGCTACAGTTTGGAACGAGGGCAGCGAATTCTGGGTTGAGCTTGGCACCACGGCGGCGCCAGCGTTGGTCGAGAGCAATGCGGACCAACCCATTTCGCCCGTTGCCGCGCTTGCACAGGGTCACGCCAAGACAGTTTTGTACATTGAGGACAATCCGGCCAATCTAGAGTTGGTTGCGCAGATCATCGCACGCAGGACGGATTTGCATCTGTTGAGTGCGGCGGATGGCCAAACCGGCATTGAAATCGCCTGCCTCCACCTTCCCGACGTGATCTTAATGGACATCAATCTACCCGGCATCGACGGTACCGAGGCCATGCAACGGCTTACCGCCAATCCGGCAACTGCCCATATCCCGATCATTGCCTTGAGTGCAAACGCCATGCCGCGCGATATTGAAAAGGGAGTTGCGGCCGGTTTTTTTGAGTACATCACCAAGCCGATCAAGGTGGTGCAATTTATGGACGCATTGAATCGCGCGCTGGCGATGTCAAACCAGCCACTCCTTGCTGTCGTGAAGTGAACGAAAAAAGTGAAGGAACCAAAGTGATTATTACTGCCGCTGAAATTCACGCCTCGAGGCTCTTGATTGTCGACGATCAGGAGTCCAACGTGGCACTTCTCGCGCAAATGCTCGCACAGGCCGGCTACACGAATGTCACTACAACCATGGAGCCGGAACAGGTGTGCGCGCTCCACCGTCACGAGGCCTTTGCCCTCATCCTGCTTGACTTGCAAATGCCCGGCATGGACGGCTTCCAGGTGATGGAAGCCCTAAAGACGAACCTGACGGACGATTATCTTCCGGTGTTGGTCATCACCGCCCAACCAGGCCACAAGCAGCGCGCGCTTGATGCCGGTGCCAAGGACTTCATCAGCAAGCCGTTTGAGTTGACCGAGGTAAAGACCCGCATCCGTAACATGCTTGAGGTGCGCCTCTTGTATCAGAAGTTGAAAGAGCACAACAAATTGCTGGAGGCCACGGTGCTCGAGCGCACCGCAGAGTTGCGCGAAAGCGAGGCGCGCTATCGCAGCCTGACCGAGTTGGTGTCCGACTGGTACTGGGAGCAGGATTCAACTGGCGCGTTCACCAAAGTCTCCGGACCGGTGCTGGAAATGTTGGGCATACGTGTCGCCCCGCTGGGTGCCGCTGCTGTAGGAGAGGAGGTTGCCGGGTGGAATGAGGACGAACGCGTACTACTGCGCAAAACCATCGACGCACGGGAGCCGTTTCTAGACTTTGTTTTCACCAAGCAGAACGCCGATGGCGGCATCCGACGCTTCCAAGTCAGCGGTGAGCCGATGTTCGACCAGTCGTGCCGGTTTATCGGCTACCGGGGTATCGGCTCGGAAATCGGCATCAAGCACTAGCGCATGGACAACATGACTGCAAGATTAACCGCAACCGCAACGACAGCCATTGCGGACATCAATCAAAACAAGCTGCTAGCGGCGCTACCGGCGGATGAGTTGGCGCAGTTCGCCGAGCATCTGCAATTGGTGCCGATGGCGCTCGGCCAAATGTTGTATGAGCCCGGCGGCCAACTTCAGCACGCTTACTTTCCCGCCACCTCGATCGTATCGTTGCACTATGTCACCGAGTCTGGTGCCTCCACTGAGATCGCCGGCGTCGGCAACGAGGGTATGGTCGGCATTGCCTTGTTCATGGGCGGCGACACCACGCCCAGCTCGGCGGTGGTTCAAACCGCAGGATCTGCGTACCGGCTCGATCGTCACATTTTCATGCGTGAATTTGAGCGTCTCGGTGGTTTGCGTGCCTTGATGCTGCGCTATACGCAGGCCTTGATCACGCAGATGGCGCAAACCGCCGTCTGCAACCGTCGACACTCGGTAGAGCAGCAGCTCTGCCGCTGGCTGTTGATGACGTTGGATCGTGTGCCTTCAGGGAGACTGGTAATGACACAGGAACTCGTGGCAAGTATGCTCGGTGTACGACGCGAAGGGATTACCGAAGCGGCGGGTGCGCTGCAAGACGCCGGTTTGATCAGCTACCGCCGCGGCCATATTTCAGTGCTGGGGCGCGAGGGATTGGAGAAGCGCTCTTGCGAGTGCTATGGCGTGGTCAAAAAAGAAATCGACCGCCTGTTGTGCGACGTCCGCCAGCAGCCGTTTCGTTTCCGCTGACCGCGATTAGCGTAGACGCTGCGAAAAAAAACTCCAACGTACGCGAGCGAACAGACGCTGCACTATCCTTCGCCCATCATGATGTCAGCGAGTTGAACACCATTCAGGTGGCCGTCGCTCAGGAGGTCATACATCATGCTTTACACCATTGCCGTCGTTCTGCTTATTCTCTGGCTGCTCGGGCTAGTCACTTCAGTCACCTTGGGCGGGTTCATTCACGTTCTGCTGGTGCTCGCCATTGTGGTCGTGTTATTGCGCGTCATCAGCGGCCGCAGCGCGGTCTAGCGCCCCTCTGGCACCCTGACGAACGAGCTGAGGCCGAGACCATGATCCACAAGTTATCGTTGACACTGCTCGCCGCCGGCGTGCTGCTGCTCTGGGCCGTAGTGAGCGCGGCGGATGCGGCGGCTGGCAGTATGTTCCAACCGTTCTCCGGGCGAATGACCGTGGGAGTGGTTGGCGCGCTTGTGACCGGCATCCTCATGACTGTCACCGGTTTGGCCGGGCTACTGGCCGACTACGAACAACAGTAGTCGGCGCTGAAGCAGTCAAAGCTGAAAGCGCCGACGCGCGCCCGACATTGCGCGCCCGGCGTTGCGCGGTCGACAGTGCGCTCAACGGAGCGGCTGCGCGCAGCCGTCTAGCCTGCCATTTGCCACCCTGCATCCCTAAAAAAGAAACGCGACTGCATGAAACATAAGCTCCCACCGTTGCCGTATGGGTACGCCGACCTAGAGCCTCATATGGATTCGCGCACCCTGTTACTGCATCATAGCCAGCACCATGCGGCGTATGTCGCAAAACTCAACTCCGCTTTATCCGATCTGCCCGAGTTGCACGAATACACGGCGGCGTGGCTGCTAAAACATCTTGACCGTATCCCCGAGGCGAAGCGGCTGGAAGTTCAGCAAAACGCCGGGGGGCATCTAAACCATAGCCAATTTTGGCGTGCGATGACGCCAAACGGCAGCGGCGCGCCAGACGGCTTGCTGGCCGACGCCATCGCCCACGATTTTGGTGATCTGGAAAAATTCAAGGCGGCCTTCGAGGCTGCCGGAATGTCAGTGTTCGGCTCGGGCTGGGTTTGGTTGGCGCGGGCGCAAGCCGACGGTGGCAAGCTGCGCATATACACCACCGACGGTCACGATAATCCGATCATGCGCGGGCATTTCCCGATCCTCATGAACGATGTTTGGGAACACGCCTACTACCTGAAGCATGAAAACCGTCGCGCCGCCTATCTGCATTCGTGGTGGGTAGTGGTGAACTGGGCGGAGGCTGCGGCGCGCTTTGAGCGCTCTGATCACACGGCTGAAAAAGACTGGGAAGACGAAGGCGGCAATCTACTTGCCGTCGCCGCTTGACGTTGGGCGCCCGTAAATGGTGAGGATTAAGTTCACCATCGAGCTCGCCTACGACATCCTGCTGCACCCTGCCGACTTCATATTCAATGTCCATGCGGCGCAGACGCCGCGTCAGATGCTGGTGGAGGAAAACTTCCAGACCAACCAACCGGTGTCAGTCGCGATGTTCAGTGATCCGTGCACCGATAATCGCTACGCGCGCCTGCGCGCAGGCCCCGGCCAGCTTAGCGTTCGCTACGACGCGCTGGTTGATATTAATCACTACATTGCCGCGCCTGACAGCGTGATGGAAGTCGCGATTGCAGATCTACCGGCAGAAGTATTGACGTATATCTATCCGAGCCGCTACTGCCAATCGGACCGACTCAACCAAACGGCGCGAGCCGAATTCGGCCACTTGCCGCCGGGCTTCTGGCGCGTGCGCGCCATCCAAGAATGGGTGCATAGTCGCACCCGTTTTTTATCCGGCAGCTCCCACAGCGGCACCTCGGCAATCGACACTGTGCTGGACCGCGTGGGCGTCTGCCGCGATTTTGCCCACCTCATGATTGGCTTGTGCCGTGCGCTCAATATCCCGGCGCGATTTGTTTCGGGTATCGACTACGGCTCCAATCCAATTTTTGGTCCTACTGATTTTCACGCTTACGTTGAAGTGTTCTTAAGCGGACGATGGTTTTTGTTTGATGTTTCCGGCATGGCGCTGCCCGCCGGCCTGATCCGCCTCGGCACCGGGCGCGACGCGGCTGACGTTTCTTTCGCCACGATTTTCGGCAGCGTCTCATCGACGCCGCCGCGCATTGTTGTGGAGGGGGTGGAGGACGCCACTCGCGGCCTTGTTCTTCCTCTCGCTTGTACGGACGCGATCTCGACCGACGGCCCTGCGGCGTAATGCTGGGGATGCGGCGGCAATGCGACCCAGATGCGGGAGGCGGCAGGGGTCCTCAAAAGAAGACACTCCGCAGCAAATGAGCATCTCGCGCCCCTGTTACCAGCCAACAACCACAGAGATTGCGCGGGCTTGGGATCTAAGTTGGTTGTCTACGCCAACTCACTAAACTTGGCCCGCCGCCCGGCTCAACCGCGGTGGTTTTTCGTCAGGCACCATGCTCAAGGGCAACTTCAAAAACCACTCCCATACCAGCGACGGCCGACATCCAAGTTCGTCGTCCGTTAATACATCAACGACGTTGACCCGCGCCCCGACGCCGGCGCACGCAGAGAAAACGGAATTTTTGTATCCAGTCTGCGCCGCTCGACGTTGCTGCACCACAAATCACGGCTCTGGCTGGCAAATGTTCACTTCAAGATCAACCGCGCCAACGCCATCTCTTGATCGTATGTCGCTTTTGCCTCACGCTGGCACGCCTTCTGTGCACTGCCGTCAACCACCGCGCAATTGCGCTGCGCTTCTTTGTACGCGCCGCCGGCTTCGCGAATCGCCGTTCGATACTTTTGCTGCGGCGTCACGTCCGCGATTGCCCCTCGCGCGAGGGAGTCAGCGTCATCCTTCGCCGATGCGTTCGGCGCGCTAAAACTCAGCGTGAGCATGGCCGCAAGGATTATCAGGCGAGTGGTGCTGTGCTTGGTGAGTTTGCTTAATTGATTCAGATTCATGTTGGTCGGCTCCGTTAAACAATCTAGCGCTACGCGAGCGGCCAGCTGAAGAGCTGGTCGTACGCGTAGTTCTACACAATCGCAGGCGCGCGTCTGTGCGACGAGTAACGTTCACCTTGGTTCGGGGTGAAACTTACGTCGACTGTCGGGTACGGTTTGGTCTACTCATTAGTTTTAAGACCCTAGCAAACACGGGCATTTCCAAGCAAAATTGGCTGAAAATGACCGCCAGATAAGGAGTTTGCCTGGCGGGAGGTACGCTTGATCTGCCACCCTCTTTCCCACCTCTTTGCCACCTCTCTCCCGTCAAGGCAGAGTGGCTTCGATTTCTTCTCTGGGTGCAACAGGGCAAGTTTGATTTCGCTTCCCCTAACCGGAGAGCAGCTTTAATTTCCTCATCGCCGCGGGAGGCGCGTTTGATTGCCACTCCCCTGCAGCGACCGAAGGAAGCCCCATTCGGGCGAGAGCGTTTGATTTCCTTTCCCTTGCGGGGGAGGGTTTTGGCGGGGTTTCATGTGGCGTGCCAAATGCCGCCAGAACGGTAGCCCAATGCATCGGGCTACGCGCCCTGCAAGGAGCCCGAAGGACAGGAGAGGGGTTGGCCGCACGATCAAAATCTCTACAGCCGCTATTGATACGGCAGTTAAATATATTCAAAACAGACCCGAACCCTCCCAAGCGGGAGCCCAACCCTGACGTGATCTATCCTTACCGAAATTCTGCCCATGCCTCGGCAAAGGCGCATGATGTACTTCGGCGTGGGTTAGCGCTTCTTGATGCGGCTGATCTTGGTTCCTTCGATACTCAAGCTTGCCATCAGTCCCTGCTGGTCGGTGATAAAGGCGTAGGCGTCATCCTTGAGCGTTGTCGCCAGATTGCGTGTAACGCCTGCATCGACCACAACCAGGCTAGGACCGACTCCGCGTTCCCAGCCCTTGCTGGTCGCCAGGTAGTTGACGGCCTTGTCGCTCATCAGAAACACCACGTAGGTGTAGCTTTCTGCGCCCGCTTGCCAGCCCCACGAGCGCGACACCGAATTCAGGTATTCGGTAACCGCGCCGTTTTTCATCATCACGCCTTCACCGTAGCTGCCGCCGAAAACCAAGCCGGCCTTGATGATTTTCCGGAACACCAGTTTCGCTTTCGCACGTTTCGAAATTGTCTCCGCTGTCGGATTGACTTTGTAAAGCGTCTGCAGCGCTTGTGCCGAGTCACGGCTCAAATCCTCCGCTGTTGCGGCGACCGCTGCGCTGCCATATCCGCCGATTGCACCGGGCGCAACGAGCGTCAGCGCAAGCGTCGCGCCAAGAAGAAGTTTGTGGGTATTGCGTTTTGCCGGATGCTTGGTGCATCCTTTTAAGTTAGGGTTGGTTGAAGCGGGGGCTGCGGTCGTTGTGTTTTCAGCTGCGACGGAAGTCCTGTGGCGCTTCAGCGGCAATGCGTTAGGCCAACGCCAATGCCGATTCCCGCCACCCACGACATCCCCCGACAATTCAGCACCCCGCATCAGAACGCGTCCGTGCGCCACTGAACACAAGCGCATTTGATTACGCTGGTCGGGCGTGGAAAAGGTCCAAGTTTGTGTGCACCCGAACAGACGGGCACCCAGCGCAGGCCGAAACTGAGTTACTCACCGCCAGCCGCCGCTGACCACTGGCGACGCCACCAACGCCATTGACAATGCGCAGTAACAAAGCCGCTAACGTAGCGAGCGCCGGCAGCGCGCCGAGATCAATCCCACTTCAATTATTCGAAAGGCAAGCAAATGGATCGCTTTTCAGGACTACAAATCGCCATGCTGATTATGGGTTTCGTGGCCGCATTCATCGGCGCAAGCGTGACCCGTACGCCAGCGGCAGTCGCTGAGGCCACGAACACGCTCGTCGACTTGTCGGCAGAGGATCAAGCACCTCGCGCTCGACGAACTGCCCAACCAGAAGACGCTTCGTGAAAATCACACAACTACTCGTCGTCGCCGCGCTGTCGGCACGATCGGGTCGTCGCCGCGCTGTCGGCACGATCGGGGCCATCGGGGCTATCGTGGCCATCGGGGCTATCGTGGCCATCGGGGCTGTCGGAGCTGTCGGGATAGTAGACCCACGAGCAAGCCCAACTCAGCATTGGCGACGATGTGCCGGGCATCAGTACTGGCATCAATCTGCCCTTGTACCCGCAGCTCACGCGGATTCCGCGGCATCCGGTTTACTAGGCGCCGCGGCTAAATTCGAATGACTTACTTTACGGCGGCATCTATTGGGTCTACCAAGGCGACCAGTGGTGCGCGAGCTTGTGGTCCAACGGGCCGTGAGGACGTATTAATCGCGATACCGCGCGGCTACGTGCTGCGTGTACAGGTGCGCTACTACCGCGGGCCGCCCGCTTACTTTCGAGGCTGGCAGCAAACTTCTGCACCATGCCGGGGTGAACACTTGGGCCACGTATGGGAACGTGTCTACAGCAACTGGAACCGATGGGCCGCCGAAGCGTGCCGCAAGCCGCACCAGTGGCAAGATACCAATCAGCCTATCGGGGCGAGCGCTACCCGACCTGCGGTAACGAGCAACTCCCCCACCAGGACCGCTATCACTATCAAACGAGAGAGCCGATCGTCCGAGAGCATTGCCAAGAGCAGCGGCGTTGGTTGAAACAGCAACGTCCAAATGGCAAGGACAAAGGAAACGAACGCAACGGGCACCACAACTACAAGGGAAATGACGGCAAAGCGCGCCGCAACGCTCCGAACGAGAGCTCGTGCACCAGAAGTAGTGCCGAGACACTCTACCGCGCGCCTGCACAAGCTATGTTCGGTATCGAACGGACGACTAGCGCGACCATCGATAGTCTCAGCTCGAGCGTGGATCGGTCTCCAAGCGGCCGTCATTTTGCTGTCATGTCCTGCGCGATGGATTGTGAACAGAGTGCGACATCCGACAAGGCTTATCCCGGAGCGTTGTCCCCGCGCGTATCGCGCACACCAACCTGCCTTGCCAACGATGAAAGCGGTTCATGAGTCAAGCCATCACAATAATGGGCATTGCGGGTAGCTTGCGCCAGGCTTCCTATAACCATGCCGCATTGGTGGCCGCGCAATCGATGTTGCCCGATGACGCCAGGCTGGACATCTTCGATCTGGCCGGCCTGCCACTATTCAACCAGGACGTCGAAGGTGATGGGAACGCGAACGTAGTCGCGTTCAAGCGCGCCATTCGCGACGCCGATGCGATTCTGTTCGCGACGCCGGAATACAACTATTGCATTCCCGGTGTGTTGAAGAATGCCATCGACTGCGCATCGCGACCGTTCGGTGACAGTGCCTGGGCCGGTAAACCCGTCGGGGTGATGGGCGCATCCGTGAGCTCAATGGGCAGCGTGCGCGCGCAGTATCAACTCAGGCAGTGTTTCGTCGCGCTCGATATGTACGCGGTGAATCGCCCCGAGGTGATGATCCCCAATGCCACCAGTGCGTTCGACGTCGATGGCGTTTTACGCGACGCGACCAGCCGCGCCCTGATTCGTGAGTTGCTGCTGGCGCTCGTTCGGCTCACGCGGCAGCTCAAACATTAACGGCCGCACTAACGGCCGCACTGACAACTGCGCTGACGACACCACTCGAAACACGCAGCGACCCGATCGTCGGCCGATCTTTCGTTCCCTCGCACTATCAGCACTGTTTCGTTCCAAGTTCGATCCCACCGAAAGTTTGCCAAATGAAAGCATTTGTTTACCGTAAGAACGGCACTAGCGGGCTGGAAGAGAAAGCCAAACCCGGCATCAAAGACCCGGGCGATGCAATCGTGAAGATACTCAAGACCACCATTTGCGGAACGGATCTGCATATTCTGAAAGGTGATGTCGCCACCTGTAAGCCCGGCTGCACGCTCGGACACGAAGGGGTCGGCGTGATCGACGCGATCGGTCCCGCCGTTTCAGTGTTCAAGGTCGGCGACCATGTGCTGATTTCGTGCGTGTCATCTTGCGGCAAGTGCGAATACTGTCGGCGCAATATGTATTCGCACTGTACGACCGGTGGTTGGATTCTCGGCAACGAAATCGACGGCACACAGGCAGAGTTCGTACGCACGCCGCACGCGGACACCAGCCTCTATCCGATCCCGTCCGGCGCAGATGAAGAAGCACTTGTCATGTTGAGCGATATTCTTCCGACCGGCTTTGAGTGTGGCGTGTTGAACGGCAAAGTTGCACCCGGTTCGACCATCGCCATCATTGGTGCGGGACCGATCGGACTCGCTGCATTGCTCACGGCCAAGTTCTATTCGCCGGCTGAAATCATCATGGTCGATCTCGACGACAACCGGCTGGCGGTCGCCAAACAATTCGGTGCGACGACGGCGATCAACAGTAAGGACGGGAAAGCCGCGGAAGCTATTCTGAAGCTCACCGGCAAGCGCGGCGTCGATACCGCCATAGAGGCGGTTGGTATCGCGTCAACGTTCGAGCTTTGTCAGGCAATCATCGGCCCCGGCGGCACGATTGCCAATATCGGGGTGCATGGCAAGAAAGTTGATTTGCATCTTGAACTGTTGTGGTCGCGCAACATTGCGATCACCACGCGTCTCGTTGATACTGTATCAACACCGATGCTGCTCAAAACCGTTGAGTCGAAAAAGCTCGACCCTACGCAACTGATCACGCACCATTTCAAGCTGGACGACATTCTTGAGGCCTATGAGACGTTTGAGCACGCGGCGGACACCAAGGCGTTGAAAGTGATCATCGAGGCTTGATGTTGAGTCGGCAATTGAGCATAGTAAAAAATTGTCCTGCCCCCCGCGCAGGCGGGAGCCTAGTTTCGACGGATCTCCGCGCGTGCAGAAATAAACCCCCGCTTTCGCGCGGGCAGGTGGTCGAGCGCGCCCACACCAGTACCGAATCAATACAGGTAGTGAATGGCACGTTACCGCCGACATCGCTGCTCCTTTGCGTTGCGCGGCGCACAGACAGCGGCGAAACTGCCCGCGATCATCGGGCCATCCGTGTTTCACAAGGCAGGCATGATGAAGAGAAGACAACTACTGCTCGGTGCCGCCGCTTCCGCATGGACATTGCCCTCACTAGTCGCCTGCGGTGCGGCTGAGGATGAACAGGCGATAGCGCTCGTCTTACGCCGTCCGCTCGATGTTCACAACGGCGACAGTAATCAACTTGCACGTGAACTGGTGCGTTTCGCGACCCTGGCGCCGTCAAGCCACAACACGCAGTGCTGGCGCTTCAAAATTCACCATAAACAGATCAACATCACGCCCGATCTGTTTCGGCGTTGTCCGGCGGTGGATCCGGATGATCATCATCTGTTTGTCTCGCTCGGGTGCGCCACCGAAAACCTCGCGTTAGCCGCGCTCGCCAACGGCCTCCAGGCAGAGGCGCAGTTTTCTGATGCGGGCGACGGCATGATCGAAGTGGATCTTGTGGCGACGAAAGCGATTGTCTCTCCGCGGTATCAAGCAATAGCGACGCGCCAATGCACGCGTGCCGATTATGATGGCAGGCCACTTGCGATCAACGAGTTGCGCTTGCTTGAACAAGCGGGCAGCGGCGACGGTGTGCGCGTGCAATTGCTCACCGCGCCGCCGATGATCGAGTCGGTGCTCGAGTACGTTGTCGCGGCGAACACCGCGCAAATGAACGATCCACGGTTCGTCGCCGAACTAAAAGAGTGGATTCGCTTTGGCAGCGATGAGGCATTGCGCGCCGGCGACGGACTGTTTGTCGCGACCACCGGCAACCCGGCGATGCCCCGCTGGTTGGGTAGCCGGTTCATGAATTTCTTCTTCACGCCGAAATCGGAGAACGAGCGCTATGCCCGCCAAATCCGCAACGCGGCCGGTATTGCGGTATTTATCTCGGCGCGCAATGACAAGCGGCACTGGATTGAAGCCGGGCGCTGCTACGAGCGCTTCGCGTTGCAGGCGACGGCTCTCGGCATCCGCAATGCATTTTTGAACCAGCCGGTTGAAGTCGGCAGTATCCGCCCGCAGTTCGCGGCATGGCTTGGACTCAACAGCAATCGTGCCGAAGGTGAAGACGCTACCAGACCGGACTTGGTGGTGCGTTTCGGGCGCGGCACCGCCATGCCGATGTCGATGCGGCGACCGGTTGAGGCGGTGTTGATATGAAGCGATTGCGATGAAGTGGGCCGGTACGGGCGCGGGCGCGGTTCTTGCGTGCGCAAGGACGCGGTACGCCGCCCATCGCCGCTGCGGCTGCTTTGCGCTTCCCCCCAATTCCGCCGTCAGGCGACTGCTGCTTGTGTGTGCTGGCGCACGGCAGTGTCTGCCACGACACGCTAGCCTCTGGGGAAACTGAGTTCCCAAGTCGTCACTCCGGCAGGCCATGCAATGTCCCTATCCCAAGCCAAACAGCCTGATCAGAAGCGTGTCATCGCGCGACTGGCAGCGGAATTTCAGCTGCCGGTGGAGGACGTCGCTAGCCTCTACGAACGCGAGTGCGCTGTGTTGGCGATTGGTGCGCAGGTGACGAAGTTCCTGCATATCTTCGCGATCCGCCACGTGCAGGAGGTGCTGCGCAAGCGAGACATCCAGAATCAAACTATGACGCCGTCTGGCGTCGCACGACTTGCAACCGAGCGCCTTCCGATGACGTTCGGATCAACCCGGTCAAACGCGGCTAACCTCGCCGACAAACCGCCGCGGCCGTGAGGGCGATTCGGCGCCGCGCGGTCTGGATCGTTACGATATGCGGTGTGGCGACAGCCGTCCTTATCTGGTGGCGATTCGACAACAACATAGAGCGCGCACGTGCTCACGCGTCCCAAGGCAGCGTGTTGCTGGCCACACCTTGCGGCCCGATCGAGTATCAGGAAGCGGGTACTGGCGTACCTTTGTTGGCCGTACACGGCAGCGGCGGTGGGCACGACCAGGGTATGGCGTTCGCAGGCGGGCTGGCTGCGCAAGGCATTCGTGTCATGGCGATGTCGCGCTTCGGCTATCTGCGCACACCCATGCCCGCCGACGCATCGGCGGCGGCGCAAGCGGACGCGCACGTCTGCCTGCTCGACGCACTAGGTATTCCCAAAGCCGCCGTGATGGGCGGGTCGGCGGGCGCACCATCAGCGCTGCAAATGGCCGTCCGTCATCCGGACCGGGTCAGTGCGCTGGTGATGCTGGTGCCGCTGACCTACAAGCCGCACACGCATGCGGATTCTGCGCCACCGCTGCCGCCTTGGATCGAAGCCACAGTGATGCGGCTGATCGGATCGGATTTCTGGTTCTGGTCAGCGCTGCATTTGGCGCGCAACCAAGTCATCAAGCTGGTGCTTGCGACGCCACCCGAACTGCTGCAACGTGCCAGTCCGCAAGAGCGGGCGCGAGTCGATGCCATGCTTGGGAACATCCTGCCGGTGTCGCTAAGGGCCGAAGGATTGTGCAGCGACACTGCGGTCGGCAAACACCTGCTGCCTTCCCCGTTGGAGGCAATCCGACTGCCCACGCTGGTCATCAGCGCGCGGGACGACCGCTACGGCACCTACGCCAGCGCGCAGTACACCGCCAGCCGCATTGCCGGGGCGAAGTTCATCGGGTTCGAAGAAGGCGGACATACCTGGGCCGGGCACGACGACGAGGTCCGTGCGGCCATTGTCGAACTGCTCTTGCCGTCAACGCGCCCATGACCGAGCCTAGATGCCGCAGGATGAAGCGCATCCTCGTGACTGGCGCCACGGGTCAGGTCGGCGCGGCCGTGATCGACGCGCTGCGTGCCTGTGACCACATCGTCGTACGCGCGGCAGTGCGCAACGCCGTGAACGCGACCGACGCCGCCACCGCAAGGTGGAGTAGCGACGCGAGCGTACAGCCGGTGGCTTTCGACTTTCTCGACCGTGCCAGCCAAGACGCTGCGCTGGCCGAATGCGACAGTCTCTTTTTACTGCGTCCGCCGCAACTCACTGGCGACTTCGGTGACTTGATCGAACGGGCGGCGCAGCATGGCGTCACACACATCGTGTTCCTGTCGGTGCAGGGGGCGGAGCGCAATCGCTTCATTCCGCACCATAAGATCGAACAGCGGCTGATATCCAGCGGCGTGCCGTACACGCTGCTGCGGCCAGCCTATTTCATGCAGAACTTCACCAGCACGCTGCACGATGAACTGGTGCACCGGCACCGCATCTTCCTTCCGGCAGGTAATGCCCGGTTCACGCTCGTGGATGTCGACGACATTGGCCGCGTGGCAGCCCGGGTGTTGACACAACCCGGCACGCAGCACCACGGGCAGGCTTACACGTTGACGTCGCAAACGCCCCTGAACTTTCAGCAGATGGCCGAGCAGTTGACGGCGGCTTTGGGAATCCCAATCAGGTACGAGTCACCAAGCCCATGGGACTTCTACCGCACGCTGCGCCGCGACGGACGCGAGCCCGGGTTGATCCTGGTGATGCTGCTGCTGCACATGCTGCCGAGGTTCACGGGTACGCAGCCCGTGACGAACACGGTGGCCGAACTGACGGGCCAGCCGCCGATCGGGTTTGCGCAATTCGTCGCGGCTCATCGCGACGAATTTCTTCTGCCAAAGGCCAGTCCATGAAGGTGCAGATGCCCGTGCACCCAGGCCCGCTCGAGACTTCCGTTCCCCTCGTGGATGTCCGCGAGGTGCGCTCCACACGATCTCTCCTTGCGTTCTTCGCCCTTGCGTTTGCCTGGACCTGGACTTGGGGCTTGCTCGGTGCTGCGCTAAAGGCGGACTTGCCCATTGTGGCGACCGCGCTGTCGATGCTGAGCGGCATCGGGCCGAGCCTCGCGGCGGTCGTTGTTGTTGCCTACACAACGGGACGCGCGGGCCTGCGCTGCTGGCTGACGCGGTGCCTCCAGTGGCGCGTGGGGTGGCGCTGGGTGCTGTTGGCGTTCGCATTTCCTGCTGCCTACATGATGCTGGCAGCGGCAGTCCACGTGGTGCCGGGTGGCACTTTGCCGCCATCACCCGCTGCAGGTCATGTGTGGCTGGCGGCCCGCTGAGTGAAGCGTCCGGCTGGCGCGGATTCGCCTTGCCAGCTTTGCAAGAGCGTTGGGGACGGCGCAGCGCCAGCGTCGTGCTTGGCGGGGTTTGGGCAGCTTGGCATCTGCGGCTTTTCTACAGCGCGGGCATTGTGCTGGCTTTGCTCTGGCACAAACGGCGCACGGTACTGCGCCCGTCGGCAAGCTTGACGGGCTTCATGGGCAAAGCGCCATGAGGCCATCGACAGCCCGTCTAAGCGAGTCCAGCCCAGTGCGGGCCGTTGAACCCGCAACATCCGGTAAGCCCCGTAACGCCGCTGACATCGGCGATCCGTCAGTCATGGAAACCGATGCGGTGGCAGCGGCCCTTGAAGCGGATATTGAAAACGGCCTCAGCGCAACAGACGCCGCGCGTCGTCTCGCGCAGAACGGACCCAATGAACTACGCGCCGCCCCACGCGTTCCCGCTTGGCGCCGTGTGTTGGCGCATTTCCAAGACCCGCTGATCTACCTGTTAATGGCGGCAGTGGCTATCGCGCTGGTGGCCTGGTGGGTTGAGGGCCCGGTTGATGGGCATTCAGGGTGGCCGGTGGATGCGATCGTCATTGCCGCCGTCGTGCTGCTCAATGGCGTGATCGGCCATGTGCAGGAAGCGAAGGCGCAAAACGCCGTGGCCGCACTGGCCAAGATGACGCAAGCCACCAGCACCGTGCTGCGCGACGGCAAGCCGCTGCGCGTACCCAGTGCCGAACTAGTGCGGGGTGACGTGATTTTGGTGGCCGAGGGTGATGCGGTTGGTGCCGATGCGCGTCTGTTTAAAGCGTTGAGCTTGCGCGTGCAGGAAGCTGCGCTCACCGGCGAGAGCGAAGCGGTGCTTAAGGACAGCGCCACGCTGCCCCAGTCGGCGCCATTGGCGGACCAACTCGATATGGTTTTCAAGGGCACTACCGTGGCGCAAGGCACCGGCCGCGCGGTGGTCACGGCTACCGGCATGGACACCCAGATGGGAGCGATCGCGGCGTTGCTCGAGGCCACGGTCGAGGAGCCGACGCCGCTGGAAAAAGAAGTCACGCGCGTCGGACGCACGCTCGGCTTGGCGGTGTTGGCTATCGCCGTCGTAGTGGTGGTCACCATCCTGCTCGTGTCTGAAATCCACGGCACGGCGGACGTGGTGCGCGTGCTGTTGCTTGGCGTATCGCTGGCAGTCGCTGCGGTGCCCGAGGGGTTGCCGGCTATCCTCGCGGTGGTGTTGGCGCTCGGCGTGCAGCGTATGGCCAAACAACACGCCATCGTCAAGAACCTATCGTCGGTAGAGACGCTGGGTTCGGCCTCAGTTATCTGCTCAGACAAGACCGGGACGCTGACGCGCTCGGAGATGACCATCGAGCGGGTGATGACGGCTTCCGGCGACACTCGCATTAGTGGAGTGGGGTATGTGCCAGAAGGTCAGGTTGAGCACGACGGTACCGAGCTTGCCGCCGGGCCGCTGCACGATGAAACACGCGTGGTGCTCAGTGGTGGCAGCCTGGCTGGTAACGCTGATCTGCGCCAGACAGATAGCGGCGAGTGGGAGATCCACGGCGATCCCACCGAGGCCGCATTCTTGGTGGCTGAACAAAAGCTCGGCCAGGGCGCAGTCACGAAGCGGCGCAAGCAGCGCTTCGAGCGTGTCAGCGAAATCCCATTCACGTCTGAGCGCAAGCTGATGACGACCATCGAGCGCGATCATGAAAACGGTGACGCGTTGGTGGCGATCACCAAAGGCGCGCCCGACGTGCTACTCGGTCGTTGCACCTGGGTTCGCGTGGGGTTGGAGGTTGTCGCGCTGGATGACGCTTTGCGGGCACGAATACTGACCGATGTTGATACGCTCACTGACGCTGCACTGCGCACCCTGGCGGTGGCTTACCGGCCGCTGCTGCCGGGCGAGTCTGGGGAGTCTGGTAATGGCTCGGCGGCTGCCGAAAAACTGGAGAGCGAGCTGATTTTCGTCGGCACCGTCGGTATCATCGACCCGCCGCGCAAAGAGGCGGCAGTGGCCATCCGCGAAGCACACCGGGCCGGCATTCGCGTGGTGATGATCACCGGCGATCACCCTAAGACAGCCGCACGCATTGCCGCCGATCTTGGGATCATTGAGACAGGAGCACCGGCCCTCACGGGTGCCGAGGTCGATGCGCTGGATAAGGCAGCCCTTGCCGCCGCCGTGCGCAACACGTCGGTGTACGCCCGGGTTGCGCCAGCGCACAAGCTACGCATTGTTGACGCACTGCAAGCCGACGGAAACGTCGTGGCGATGACCGGTGACGGCGTCAATGACGCACCGGCCCTGAAGGCGGCCGACATCGGCGTTGCGATGGGCGTGACGGGCACCGAAGTGACCAAGGAAGCAGCCAAGATGATCCTGGCCGACGACAACTTCGCCACCATCGTCGTCGCCGTGCGCGAAGGCCGCGCCATCCTCGACAACATCCGCAAGTTCCTGCGCTATCTACTGTCGTCGAACATGGGCGAGGTGCTGACCGTATTCTTGGGCGTGGTCGGGGCCAGCGTAATCGGATTGAAGTCCAACGACACGGGGGGCGGAGGCGGCGTGGTACTGCCGCTGCTCGCCACGCAGCTACTGTGGATTAATCTCATCACCGATTCAGGGCCCGCGCTCGCAATGGGAGTAGACCCCGCTACTGACGACTTGATGGCGCGCAAACCGCGGCACTTGAACGATCGGCTGATCGACGCCCGCATGTGGTCGAGCGTCATCCAGACAGGTCTGGTGATTGCGATGGTGAGCTTGCTGACGATGGATTTCTACCTGCCGGGTGGATTGATTCCAGGTACCGGTGACCTCACTACCGCCCGCACTGCGGGCTTCACGGTGCTGGTGCTCACCAGCTTGTTCACCTGCTTCACCGCGCGCTCTGATACCGCAAGTGCGTTCGTCGGACTATTCGCCAATCGCTGGCTATGGGGTGCGGTCGCGCTCTCGTTAACCTTGCAAGTGGCGGTCGTGCAAGTGCCGTTCCTGAACGTCGCCTTCGGCACGGCACCGCTGACGCTGGACCATTGGCTGGTGTGCACGGCGATGGCCAGCGGCGTGTTGATTTACAGCGAACTGCGGAAGCTGGTGAACCGCATTCGCAGGCGATGAAGATCTACATGCGTCGGATTGAGTTTTTTCTAACGCATCTTGCCCCTAAGTGTTGCCCAGCGACGCGTTCGCGGGGTTAAGAAAAAGTTCGGTCTGGATAGGAACAGTGAATCCCCGCACATTCGTCGCCACAATGTTTGTTGGCGCACGGTGTCACCTCAGGTTCCCCGTTAACCTCTTCGATGGAACCTTCCGTGGCGTTTGCAGCGTAACGTCTGTCGCCGTTGAGACAAAGGCCCGGTTGAATTCCTCTTTTCTATGGCTATGACACAGGAGCAATACGATGAATCAACTGCAAACATTTTCAAACTCGCCCGTTAAAGCGTCCAGCATTATCGGCACCGACGTCGTCAATCCAAAAGGCGACGACCTTGGTGATATTAAAGAAGTCGTGATCGATCCCAATACCGGCAAGGTCGCTTACGCGGTCGTCTCGTTTGGCGGCTTTCTGAGCATGGGCGAAAAGCTGTTCGCCATTCCGTTCAGTGCTTTTAAGTACGACGTGGCGGAAAACGAATACATTCTCGATGTCTCGAAGGAACGATTGGAGGCCGCTCCGGGATTCGATGCCGATAATTGGCCATCAATGTCCGAAGAAAAGTGGAATCGGGATGTGTACAAGTACTATGAGCGCCCACCATATTGGGAATGACCTTAAGCAATAGGTAAGGCCGCTAGAAATCCCCAGAAATGGGGACGTCTAGCGGGCCGTTGGGCGCTGATGGGCTTGGCACACGGTCGGGTCGGGCAACATGCTGCTCAACAACGATGAAGGCTGCCACGTGGAGCCATTTTTCCGAGTACCGCTGGTTCTTCGGACACGAGTCAGCTAGGCCAGTCTTGCAGCACAGGCCAACACTGCAAGCGTCCGCACAGTTCACCGGCGACGCAAGACACTTCCGGCAAACCATGACTGCTGCGCGTCATCAATTGCCGCAAATCTTAGTACCGTTCAAAGGAAACAATATGAAACCGCGATCGAATATTTCCGCCACAACTCTTCCCGACGAACCCCGTCCCGAACCTATCGATGACCCCAGGGAAAATCCTGACATCAATCCGATTCGGGAAGATGTTGAAACCGTTAAGGAACCTCCGCCGAAGAAGTTGGCGCAAATGGGCGAAGGCAGTTATGAAGGCACCGAGCGATATGCCAAGCGTGTCAAGAAGTATTTGAAAGACGCAGATGTAGACGCGGACGCAAAGGCCGCAGCACCCAAGACAGCAGCCGAAGCGGCAGGATTGAAGCGCGCCGAGGTCGAAGCTGCGTCGCGCTCACGTGCACCAGGTAAGTAGCAGCGCGCACGCGAACCGGCATCTTCGCAGGTGAAATGGGGCAGCGCTATTTGCCTTCTGAACAAATCGCCCGCTAAGTCTGTTGGTTTGTAGGCCGAGGAGTAGCGTTTTCGGCTGAGCGGGTTGCAAACCAAAAATCGTTTATCGGCGGCTACATTCAAACACTTTTGCTCGAGCACATTCGTCTTTTCTTCAGTTTTGACCCGACGCTGTCTTTCCATTTAGTCCATCAAACGCGGTAGAGAACGCCCACCCGGAGTGTGCGCTTTTCGCCCGGGTGAACGTGCCGATCGATCGCTCCGTCACCCAGTTCGCTTGGCAAGCGCCAAGCGAAGCAGCGCGTCACGTCGTCGGCCTTGCGGTCAACATATTGGAGACGCCGAACGGTAGTTGCAACGCCTTGCTCCTATTGCTTGGTGAAAGCCGGGCTCACTGACTTTTGCCTGATCACCATAGCGGACGTAGTGGCACGCCCTTTGCAAGAAAGTTTCCCGGGGCCGGGTTGGGGAGACATACATGAGTTCGTGCCGCGTACTTAACAATCGACCCGCGGCGTCTGCACCGATCTTGCACTTAAAAATCACCCGCGTCCGCGCCGATTCTTGATCGTGAGACGTTTTGGCTTTCGCTGCCATGCCTTGCTGTAGTTGACACCAGGGGCCATTTATTCCAGACTTTCTAAAATAAATGACCCCTTCGGTTCTGCAATGAGTCTCTACCACCTTCAACAACGAGTTGGAAATGAAGCTAAGTATTTCGCTGGCTGCTGAGGCGATCCCACGCATCGCGGGAAGCCACGCGCGCATCTTTCCAATCGAGGTTCGACTTGCTACCCGACCCATTCCAATCACGCCCAAGATCGCGTTCGACGTCATCAAAATCACGCTCAGGATAGCGTTTGAATGAATCAACGCCGTACATAAAGGCCGGACCGTAATCATCGAAGCTCGCACCAGTAGCGTACGGGCGCGTGGTAAAGTTTTCACGCCAGTAAGCCTCTTCAATGGTCGGGTCTACGGCTTCCGCCACGCCCTTGCCGGCGAGGCCGCCGACGATCGCGCCTACCGCCGCGCCAACCACCGTGCCAACGGGGCCGACTACCGTACCTGCGGCTGCACCTGCAGCAGCGCCGCCTAAAGCAGCGCCGACGCCGGTTCCAATCGGATGTGCGCCTGGTGCGCCGCTGATTGGATCAAGGTTAGCCTTCGCGTCAACTGATTTCCTTGTTAGTGTTTCATTGCCCATATTTATGTCCTTAAAGAAATGTGATGAAAAACTGCTTATCCACTCAACCTGCGTCAAGTCAGCCGATGCTTTTCTACCGTATGCTCAGCTGTGGTATGCCCGGCTTCATCGAACCGCGGTCAACCCGCCCTAACTACCACCACACTTGCACTAAATTCGATCGACTAGCGCAGAGGGGAAGCATAAATCTGGCTTTTCGACACGTCTGTTCGGAGGCGAACGAAAGAAGAAAATCTTTCATGAGGACGATGCTGCAATGTTGTGGCGAACATCATCCCGACAAAAACACGCCGCGAAAATCTATAAGTTCATTGTGTGCGGCGACGCACCGTAAGTAGATCATCCATGGCGCAAGATGTGAGCTTCGGTCGGTAAATACTTTCCTGATCGTGCTTGACGTCTACTCTTGGAGCCATCAATGACCGACATAAACCGGTTGATTTTAAGTTCGTTGCTTGTGGGTTTGCTTGGGCTGGGTGCGTGCGGCAAAGAAACGATAAAGTCCGATTCGACTACAACGCCCGCAACTACACCACTACCAATGGCATCGAACGCGATGCCGGCAGATTCAGGCACTACCTCCGCGCTAATGGCAGGCAGCGTGGCGACGGTGAGTCTCTCTGGCGCGAACGAAGTGCCCCCGGTGTCGGGCAACGCGAGCGGCATGATGGAGGCAAGCTTCAACAAGGATACCAACGTATTGACATGGACGGTCACCTACTCAGGGTTGAGCGGTCCGGCCACTGCAGCACACTTTCATGGCCCGGCACCCGTTGGCAGCAATGCGGGCGTGGTTGTGCCGCTCACGGGCGACCTCACGAGTCCAGTGAAGGGTAACGCAACCCTTACTGCTGCACAGTCGGCAGAGGTGATGGCTGGGATGTGGTACGTGAATCTACATACAAAAGCCAACCCTGACGGTGAACTACGCGGTCAGCTCGCGTTACGCCCCTAAACGTAAACCTTGTACTATTCAGTGACAAGTTTGCTCGGTCACTTGAAGCCGGCAAGCCAACGGGTGATCGGATGCGCGCTTCAATGCTCCGCGATCTGGCAGCTGGTTCGCGATTCCATACAGCCGCTCGCCCGCCTTCCTGTACGGTGAAGGTTTTTCTTGCGGCATCAGCTTACGGAAGCCTCGCCAATCAATGGTGGAGCCGATACTTGTTTACAGATTGGCGGACGGGATTCGGGACACTGTTGGAGCAGGCCGGCAAAGTTAAATTGCGCCGCGAGCGAGGTTGCGATTATCTTAAGCGCAGTCGGGGCGGCCGCGCGCGCGCAACGATGACGAAGGTGTGATTGATGAGCGTGGCAACGGCCATTGGATGGATTTCCGCCCTGATATTGCTGCTAACCATCGGGCGACAGGTTTTTACGCAGTGGAAGGCAGGCACGACCAGCGGCCTTTCGCGCTGGCTATTTATCGGCCAGATCGCGGCGTCGCTCGGGTTCACCATCTATAGTTGGATGCTCGACAACTGGGTGTTCGTCGTAACGAATATTTTTATGGCGGTCACGGCCTGCGTCGGTCAGGTCATCTACCTTCGAAATACGCGCGCGCTCAACGACACAAAGCGCAACACGCAGCGGTGACCACGCGAGCGACCGTCTGTTGGTGCAGGCCGTCCACCAAAGCCAACAATGTGCGCGGCCATGCAGCCGCGAAGCACAACGGCAACTAAAGCGGTTAGGGAGCCGCCCAACGTTGCTTTTTTTAATAGCAAGTCGCCTGAGTCCCTACTTTCACCCGGCCTTGACGAAACCGTGGCTACCGTCGTCGAATGAAGCTATCCGTACTGTATCAAGCAGGCTTCGAAATCTCAGAAAGCGCTTCGCCAGCGGTTTTGACATCGCCGCTCACAACGGCGAAATCACCCAGCGCGACGATACCGACGAGCCGTTTTTCGATATTCACGATTGGCAGCCGGCGAATCTGATGTTCGCTCATGAGCTTGGCGCCCTTTTCTACGGAATCATTTTCGTAAGCCCAAATGACGCCTTCGGACATAACTTCGCGAACCTTGGTGGCACCGTCCTTGCCGTCCGCCACCGCGCGGATCGCAATGTCGCGATCCGATATTGTGCCGATCATCCTGTCATGTTCGCCCACCGGCAACATGCCGAAGTCGCCGTTGAGCATTTGCAGCGCCGCCGCTTTGATCGTGTCGTCAGGCCCGATTATTTGCACGTCCCGGCTCATCAACTCTTTAAGTGTTTGCACATTTATCTCCTTGTTTCAATAATTAATTGGTACGGTTTACGCACGATCGCGCAGTTCTGTGACGCCTCGCTTGGTGGCGCAGTGATCACAGCAAAACATCTGTTCGCCACTTTCCATACCGTGCCCGACAATGCGAACGCCGCAATGCGCACAGTTGGGTGCAAGCTTGTGGATCGCACATTCGAAGCTGTCAAAGGTGTAAGTTTTACCGTTTGTGATCACCTGAAAAGATTTATCGTATTCATTTCCGCATACATCACATCTGGCCATGGCCTTCTCCATCGTTGAATCGATCGCCGCGGGGCGCCAGCTTCAGGTTTGCCCTTAAGTCGGCGGGGCTACTCGCTGTTAAGCGTGTACTGGTCCGGGCTCGTACCCCTCAAGTGCGCCAATTGTCCTTTCTCTAGATTGCGTCGTCTGTGCGCCATCGAGCACTTAACCCGTAGACCCGGTGCCTCCCGAGGCCGGCCGGTCCAAAGCCTCGTGATGGGAGTACCTGCTCCAAAAGATTAGGACCAGCAGCGCCATCTGCAACGGCAGGCGCAGCACCAGCGCCCAATTGGGAACGGATGCAAAGAGGTCGGAGCGCTGCAACATATAGGCGGGTGCCGGCGTTACAGCAAGTGTCAGCGCGAACAGGCTGCAGCCCGCCACGCGGCGCGTTGGTCGCCAAAGCTGGCCTGCCGCACCGAGAAGCTCGAACACGCCACTGACCAGAACTGCCTCGCGCGGCCACGGAAATCAGGGCGGCACGATGCGCATCCCGGTCTCGGTCGCCGCGAAGTGCAAGATCCCCCCGGTGGCAAACCACAGAAAGACGATGGCCAGGCCGCCAATGCGGGCCTTAGAGGTCGGATTGGGCATGTTCAGTGCTCTTTTGCGATTGAAAGACCAGCACGTCAGGTCCGCGCAACGCGGGCTCGCCGCATTTTTCCTGCCCAAGTAACGAGAAACATCCTCAAGGAACCATGGTTAGTCGCTTGCGAGCTCACTGACAGCAAAACCACTGACATTGGCAATTTCTTAAGACCTGCAAGTCCGAAGTTCTCGTCGTTAATTCAGTTGCACGTCGGTTGGCGTTGGTTGATGTGGTGTAGTTCTGGACATCACTATCACCTCCTTGCTTTAAGCGAGCCGAATCGATCCGGTTCATTTGTGAAAAGAATCGCATCAACACACCTCCAGTCAGTTCGCAACCGCACAGATCGCCCGAGCCTCGGATGCAATGATCCGTGATGCCAATTTTCGCTGAATTTCAAACTGCGTCTGAGGTCCAATGACGCTGGGTAACACGTGCGCCGAGCCGTCGGCAAGAGCAATGTTCATCCGGGGAGTCGGCACGGCAACGCCCGCAACGCGCTATACCAAGGCCGAGTGCCTGGCCGCGTTTGAACAGTCCGAGTGGTTTGGCCGCTTGGACGCGAGGGCGCACTTCATTGCGCGCACGGTACTTCAACGCGACAACGGTATCGACGCCCGCCGCTTGGCAGTGGCGACGCTGGACGACGTGTTCGTCATTGATCCCGACACGCTGGCGCAGCGTTTTCTGGCGAACGCTCCCACCTTGGCCACCGCCGCCGCGACTCACGCGTTGGCGGCCGCCGAGGTGGTCGCACAAGACATTGACGCCGTCGTTGTCAGCACCTGCACGGGATATCTGTGTCCAGGACTTTCCGGCTACGTCGCCGAGCGCCTGGGCTTGCGCGCCGATGTGCAGGCCTTCGACCTCGTCGGCCAAGGCTGTGCCGCCGCCCTGCCCAATATGCAGCTCGGGCGAGCACTGCTTGCATCGGGCGCTTGCGATCATGTGCTCTCGGTCTGCGTGGAGGTGAGCAGCGCGGCGATGTACCTTGATAACGACCCCGGCGTGTTGATCAGTGCTTGCCTGTTCGGCGACGGCGCGGGCGCGGCCGTGCTCTCGGTTGAGCCGAAGACAGGGGGCGCTGCCGGTCGGCACATCGAGTGGATCGACAACAGCTCACTGCTGGATCCCTCACAGCGCGACGCACTCAAGTTCGAGACGCGCAACGGCCTGCTGCGTAACGTGCTGACGCGCGCAGTGCCGGCGCTGGCGGCCGACCACGCACTGCGTATCTTGCACACCGTGCTGACGCGCGCGGGCCTGCATACCGATGACATTACTGCTTGGATCCTGCACGCCGGTGGCCGTGATGTGTTGCAGGCGGTGGAGCGCCGCTTCGAATTGCAGGCCCCGGACCTGCGCTACAGCGCGGCCATGCTGCGCGAATACGGCAACCTTTCCAGCGCCTTCGTCTACTTCGTGCTGGAGGCCGCACTGGCCGACAATGCGCCGGACGGCTGGTGGTGGCTGTCAGCCTTCGGTGCGGGCTTCAGCTGCCACGGCGCACTACTGCGTGTGCGTTCATGATCCGAACCGCGGCCGGCCTGTATCTATACCTATACCTATGCATAGGCCTATCACCATGACGATGACCCTGCCCCGCGTTGTCGCCCCCGAAGTGCTCGACAGCCTGCTTGCAGCGGACCTCGCCGCGCAGCGCTCACGCCGCGACCTCCAGCGTGTGCACCGCGTGATGGGAACACGCGGCACGCTGCTGCGCGCGCTGCGCGCACTGCCGCTGCGAAGCGCGCATGCCCCGGCATCGCCGCCGCTGCGGGTACTGGAGCTCGGCGCGGGAGATGGCAGCCTGATGCTTCGCGTCGCGCAATCCTTGCACGGCGACGGGCCCGCAGTGAGCTTGACGATGCTCGACCGCCAATCGTTGCTGACGCCAGCCACCGTAACCGGCTACGCCGCGTCCGGGTGGATTGTGGAGGACCATATCGTCGACGCACTCGACTGGGCCGCCGCGGCTATTCGCGTGACGCCTGCAGCCGCGCCGCGTTGGGACCTCATTGTGGCCAACCTCTTCTTGCACCACTTCAAGGGCGCGGACTTGGCGCTGTTGCTGGCCGCGGTGGCCGCAAGCACTGATCACTTTCTGGCCTGCGAGCCGCGTCGCGCGTGGCTGGCTTGGGCGGGTAGCCACCTGATCGGGGCATTGGGCGTCAACGCGGTTACGCGGGAGGATGCCGTATTGAGCGTGCACGCCGGCTTTCGGGACCAGGAGTTGAGCTCCTCGTGGCCTGCGTCGACACACAATTGGGCCTTGGCGGAATACTCCGCCGGTCTCTTCAGCCACTGCTTCGTCGCTTCGCGGGCAAACACCTTGTCGGCGGGCGCGCTGTGATGCAGACCCGATTCGATGCGCTCATCATTGGTGCCGGCCCCGCTGGTTCGAGTGCTGCAATCCTGCTTGCGAATGCAGGGTGGTCTGTCGCGTTGATCGAGAAGCAGCGCTTCCCGCGCCGCAAAGTCTGCGGCGAGTGCGTTGCCGCGAGCAATCTGCCGTTGCTGGACGCACTGGGTATCGGCGAGGACTTTGGACGCCAAGCCGGGGCTGACTTGAAGCGCGTCGCGCTGATGCATGGAACTCAAAGCATCTACGCTGATTTACCGCCGGCGGCGAATCCGCTGCACCCGTGGGGCCGGGCGCTAGGGCGCGAGACCCTCGACACGCTGTTGCTGGCCCGTGCGCGCACCGCCGGTGCGACGGTGTTGCAGCCGTGGACGGTGCAGTCGATCCGCGGCGCTGCCGGAAGCCACGTCTGCACGGTGCGCGATGCGGCGTTTGACCAACAGCGGGTGCTGCACGCGCCGGTCGCGATCTACGCCCATGGCTCGTGGGAGCCCCTGCCCGAGGAACGCGCGGTGCAACGCATGGCTCGCAACGGCAGTGATCTGCTCGCGTTCAAAGCCAATTTCTTTGACGCCCATCTGGTCGCCGGGCTGCTGCCGATACTCGCCTTTGACGGCGGCTACGGCGGTATGGTGCTGGCCGACGATGGCCTCGTCACGCTCGCCTGCTGTATCCGCGCTGACCGGCTAGACATCCTGCGTCGTGCCGCGCCCGGCCAAGCCGCCGGCGAGGTGGTGGAAAACATGCTCAAGCGAGAATGCACCGGTGTCGCAGAGGCGCTGGACGGCGCACGGCGTTGCGGCACTTGGTTGGCCTCGGGGCCGCTGCGCCCGGGTGTGCGGCTTCGACGTGACGAGCATGCCTTCCGTATCGGCAATGCTGCCGGAGAGGCGCACCCGATCATCGGCGAAGGCATGAGCATGGCGCTGCAGTCGGCATGGCTGCTGTGTACCCACCTGGAGTCCGCGCGCCCGCGGCACGCCGCGAGCGAGCAAGTGCGCTGGCAGAGCGAGACGCGCGAGCGCTACGCGGCCGAGTGGCGCCAGCATTTTGTGCCCCGCCTGCGCTTGGCGGCCGCACTGGCCAATCTGGCGATGCGGCCCGTCGGGGCAGCCGCGTTGATGACCACCTTCAAACACTTTCCGAACCTGCTGACGCGTGGTGCCATCTGGGCCGGCAAGGTCCGTGGTGTTGCCGACACGCAAACCTTCGCAGCGTGGCGTCACTGTCGGCCCGGCATTGTCGGCCCGAATCACCGACTTTCCAGCCCCTTCACCGACCTTTGACCGGAGACCAACCATGACATCACTGACACCGACCGACACCGCTAACCGCATACGAACGCTGCTGGTGAAGGATTTCAAGATCGACGCCGAGCGACTAACGCTTGACGCACGACTCGATGATCTGGGAGTGGACTCTCTCGGCATGGCGGAGTTGATCTTCAACGTCGAGGACGAATTCCGTTTAAAGCTGCCCAATGTGATGGTGCAGCTGTCCACGCTCGGCGACGTCGTCCATTACATTGACGACGCGCGACTGGCCCAGCGCAGCGAGGCGGCTGATTGTTCCGTGCTTAGCGGCGTTCAGACCGCGATATGAGGCGTGTCGCGGTCACTGGCATCGGACTCGTATCGCCCCTCGGTGGCAATGCGGGTGATGTTTTCGAGGCGGCACGCGCCGGACGCTCGGGCGTCCACCGGCTCGAGATTGCGGGCGCACAGAGGCTCGCCGCACCATTGGCCGCCACCGCGCAGTTTGACGGCACCGAACACTTCGAGCCGCCGCAGTACCGTCTGCTCGATCGCGTTAGTCAATTCGCGGTAGTGGCGGCACGACGTGCCTTGGCGGATGCCCGCTGCGAATTATCAGACTGCGAACGAGAGCGGGCCGGCGTATTCCTCGGCACCGGCATGGCCGGCACGCTGACCATCGACGATGGCTACCAGACGCTCTACGGCGAAAACTCTGACCGCATCAAACCAATGATGATCCTCAAGGGCATGCACAACGCACCCGCCGCGTGGATTGGCATTGAGAACGGCTGGCGCGGGCCCAACCTGACCTACTCCACCGCTTGTTCTTCGTCCAGTGTGGCGATTGGCGAGGCTTGGCTGCGCTTGGCTTGCGGCACGCTCGACGTCGCCATCGCCGGCGGTGCCGAGGCACCACTGTCGCTTGGCTCGCTGAAGGCCTGGGAGGTGATGCGCACGCTGGCCAGCGTCGACCCATCGGACCCGCCGCGCTCTTGTAAGCCGTTCTCAAAAAATCGCAGTGGCATGGTGTTGGGCGAGGGGGCTGCGCTGGTGGTGCTTGAACCTTGGGAGCGCGCGGTGGCACGCGGCGCAGCCATCCACGGCGAACTCATCGGCTACGGGTTGACCACAGATGCCGGCCACATCGCACGACCCAGCACGGACGGTCAGGCGGCTGCCATGTCAGCAGCACTCGCTTCCGCAAATATTGCTGCCGACGAGGTCGACGCCATCAACGCGCATGGCACGGGCACCCAAGCCAACGACAGCGCTGAGACCGCTGCGATCCGCCGCGTGTTCGGCGCGCGCGCGGAACGCATCCCGATCAGCGCGACCAAGGCCTTGCACGGACATCTGCTGGGTGCTGCCGGTGCGTTGGAATTCGTGCTGTCTTTGTTGGCCTTGCGACACAACGTGGCGCTACCGACCATGCATCTAGACCATCCGGATCCGGAGTGCGATCTAGACTACGTGCCCAATGCGGCGCGCGTCGGCGCGGCAGGCAGAACGATGCTGTCCAACTCGTTCGCGTTCGGCGGCACTAACGCAGTGCTCGCATTGCGCGCCGCGTCTATTTAGCGTGATGCGGCCAGCCCGCGCTCAACGATTGGTTCTTGATCATTCTGCTGATGTTGCCGCCGGATGTCAGTAATCGCAGCGCGCTTCGGATCGTCGTCGGTACCCTGGTCGTGACAACAGCTGCTAAGCGGCAGAGGCGCGTCCAACAAGGGCACGGGCGATGAATAGGACGTCGCTGTAGATGGAGCCGGCGTCCGGTCACGCGTGGCCATTGGGTTGACGTCTTCGTCGCCGACAACGAAGCAGCGTGGACAGCGCTCGCAGTGTTTTCTAGCGCACAGACAGCGTAGATGTCCGGAATTAGCCTCAGCCTTTATGCGTGTCGACAGCCCGCAGTGACCAGCACGCAGTGAGTCCGACCAGTCGCCACTACAAACAACGAACAGCCAACAGGAGTCGATATGAAGGGTTATGTGCAAGACATCGAGGGCATCGCCACGCAAAACGAGAATTTTCGCAAGGTTCTTTACACCGCGCGACATTGTCAGTTGGTGGTGATGGCGCTCAAACCGAAAGAGGAGATCGGTGCCGAGGTGCACAAGCTCGATCAGTTCTTCCGAGTCGAACAGGGCACCGGCGAGGCAGTGCTCGACGGTGTGAGTACGGCGATCCGCGCCGGCTATGCGGTCGTGGTTCCGGCCGGGGCCAGACACAACATCATCAACAGTGGAACCGGACCACTCAAGCTCTATACGATCTATTCGCCGCCCAACCATCGCGATGGTGTGGTGCACGTCACACGCGCAGACGCCGAGGCCGACACCGAGCACTTCGACGGCAAGACTTCGGAATGACTGCTTGAAGGTGGGGGATCGCTACGTAGCTGCCGCAACCGGCCTGCACCGGCTGATGCTGGCGATCCCGATCGCGGTCTACGCCTGTCTCAATTTGCAGGATCTGTAACCCAAAGGGAGTGACTTTCGCGAGTTGCTCAAGACGTTCCACTTCATGCTCGGACTCAAGGTCCTGGCGCTGGTGGTTGCTCACCTCTTGACACGCCTGACAGACCGGGCACCAGCGGTGATTCCAGCGCCAGCGATTTGGCAGCGTCTGCCGGCCACTGCCGTCCACGTATTGCTGTATGTCTTCATGGCCGTCATGCCTATTCTGGGCTGGTTAATGCTCCGTGCGTTTGGCAAACCGATTCCATTCTTCAGTGCGAACCTTCCTTCCCTGGTGTCTGAGGACAGGGATCTCGCCGGGCAATTGAAGGAGGTGCACGAAGCGATTCGAACGTTCGGCTACTTCCTCATCGGTGCGCACGCGCCGGCGGCGCGCTAAAACCACTTCGTGTCCCGCGACGACACGCCAAGGCACATGCTTGCGCCAACGCGGTAGTCGCAGCGCTGGCGTTGGCTTCCTGATTCGCGGCCGCTCAAACGCTCCATGCGTCGGCGTAAATTTGTTTTCCATCGCATCTTGTTTCTCAATCCTGCCACAGCACTGCTACTTTTCAACTATCACCTGTAGCGGGCTGAAGGAACGCCAAACCCCAGTAACGGTGTGGCATTCCGAGCATATTTGCCCCAAACGGCAATAGGGACGGGCAGTTTGTCAAGCGCATTTGATTAAGATGGCCGCGTCGAATTGTTTCTGACGGATGCCGCAGGCGACGGATTCTGACCGATCAGGGCAATGACGCGCCGACCATCGCGTCAGCGCGCACCCAGTCGTCGAACTGTTCCGCGCTGAGATGGCCTGAGACCACGGCGGCCTGGCGCAGGCTTGAGCCGTCGCGATTGGCGATGTTGGCGATCTCGGCTGCCTTGTCGTAGCCGATGTGTGGTGTCAGTGCCGTCACCAACATCAACGATCGCTCTACCAGTTCAGCGATGCGGGTGCGGTCGGGCTCGATGCCGGCGGCGCAGTGCTCCTCAAAGCTGCGCATGGCACCTGCGAGCAGCCGCACGCTCTGCAGGAAGTTATGCAGCAACAGCGGCTTGCAAACATTAAGCTCGAAGTTGCCGCTGGCACCACCCCAGCCCACCGCCACGTCGTTGCCGAACACCTGGCCACACACCATCAGCAGCGCCTCGCACTGTGTCGGGTTGACCTTGCCCGGCATGATCGAACTGCCCGGCTCGTTGGCTGGAATCAAGATTTCGCCGAGACCGCAGCGCGGCCCCGAGGCCAACCAACGAACGTCGTTGGCGATCTTAACCAGGCAAGCCGCCAGCGCTTTTAGCACGCCGTGCGCGTGCACGATGGCATCGTGCGCAGCCAGCGCTTCGAACTTGTTCGGCGCGGCGTTGAAATCCATGCCAGTCAAACGACCTAGCTCGGCCGCCATACGCCCCGCGAACTCGGGGTGGGCATTGAGGCCGGTGCCGACTGCAGTACCGCCGATGGCCAGTTCCCGCAAATGAGGCAGCGCGGCATCCAAGTGGCGCTCAGCGTGCCGAAGCTGCGCCGCCCAGCCGGAGATTTCTTGGCCTAGCGTCAACGGCGTGGCGTCCTGCAGATGGGTGCGACCAATTTTGACGATGTTGGCGAACTGGTGCGCCTTCGCTTCCAGCGTCTCGGCGAGCCGGCTCAGTGCGGGGCGCAAGTCGCGGCTGATGGCCAGCACGGCCGCCACGTTCATCGCCGTCGGCACGACGTCGTTGCTCGACTGGCCGCGATTCACGTCGTCGTTGGGGTGTACCAGCCGGTCCATGCCAAGGGGTCCGCCCAATTGCCGAGACGCCAGGTTGGCGAGCACCTCGTTCATATTCATGTTGGTCTGCGTGCCCGAGCCCGTCTGCCACACCAGCAACGGAAACTCGACGTCGTGCCGACCCGCACAGACGTTGTCGGCGGCTTCCACGATGGCGCGCATCTTCTCAACATCGAGCAGGTTGAGTCCGCCATTGACCACGGCGGCCGCGCGCTTGGTCAACGCCAAGGCATACAGAAATTCGGTCGGCATGCGCTCATGCGAAATGGCGAAGTGCAGCAGCGCACGCTGCGTCTGCGCGCCCCATAGGCGTTCGGCGGGCACCGCCACATTACCCATCGCATCGTGTTCGTTTCGGTATTCAGTCATGACGTCGGCGTCAACAATTAGCGCACTGGCAGGTTAACGCCCGGGGCCGACCGGCTCCGTGCGCTGGCGCGCTATGCACTCCATAAACCCCGCGCGCCGCTGACCCGACGCGCCGCTCGCCCGTCACGATCTTCACGTTCAGGCTGTTGCTGCTGACCAACCGGCCGATAGCACGACGTATTCGCGCGTTTGGCCTAATACAACAATAGGACAAGACGGGAAGACGTAAGTTAGCCAGGCCACAGACAGGGCGCAAATTCGGGCTGACAATGGTTTTCCCAAAATTGGAGTAAGGCAATGATCGTACAACCTCGCCCCTTGGCCAAAGTCACCGAGCCTGCGCTATCCGCTGCCGAGCACCTGTTAGGAAATGCGGACGCGCCGACCACCTTGCTCGAATATGGCGATTACGAATGTCCTCCATGTGCGCAGGCCGACCCGGTAACGCGACACTTGGTTGAAATTTTCGGTAGCCAGCTGCGCTTTGCATTCCGGCACTTTCCGCTGGTGGAAATACACCCGCACGCCGAGCTTGCTGCCGAGGCGGCTGAGGCTGCGGCGGCCCAGGGAAAGTTTTGGGAAATGCACTATCTGCTGTTCAGCGCGCCGCATCACCTAAAGCTGGCCGATTTGACGAAACACGCAGAAAAAATCGAGCTGGACATGACGCGCTTCAAGGCCGAGATGAGGGACCGGATTTACACGCAACGGATCCAAGAGCATCGTCGCGCCGGAGAGCGCAGCGGCGTAAGGGCTTCGCCAACGTTCCTCCTGAACGGGACACTGTTGGATGTGTCCTTCGGTCTTGAGAACTTGGAGGAGGCCGTTGGTAGCGCTATTAATGCGGCCCCCAAACCCTCGGTTAGCGCCGCCACGCATCCCGTCAACGTGCACGCATGAACATCACCGACCGACCTCTCTAAAAGGAATCGTCATGCCTCAGAACGCCTGGAGCGCCAAGCGCGAGCGCCAGTACGCGCACATCAAGGACAGCCTGATCGACCGTGGCAAGCCGCAGCCGCTGGCCGAAGAAATCGCAGCGCGGGTGGTCAACAAGGAGCGGGCGCAGCACGGCGAGTCCCTGCAAGCAAGCCCCTCGTCGGTGAATGACATCTCTTCAGGTCGACGCGGAGGCTTGCGCTCGCATCAGGGGGCGGGCGGTCGTACCTTGCTCCAGCTCCGCAACGAGGCGCGGCAGCGCGGCTTGAAGGGCCGGTCATTGATGAACAAAGCGCAGCTTGAGCGGGCGCTGTCACGATGATTATGTCCACGCCGAGCGCAGCACCCGCCGAAACCCCGCCCGTGGCTGCCGCCGAGGCTCGCGCTGCTGCACCCGCGCAAGTCAGCGCCGTTGATGCAGTGGCACGGTCACGGCTTCTCACAGTAGAGATGGATGCCCTGCTGGTCGAAGTGGCGGCGCTGTTGTCGAACGCCCAGATCAGCGTCGTGGTGGTGTGCGACGCCGCTGGCATGGCGATCGGCATCATCACCGAGACCATTCTGGTCAGGCGCTTGGGGTTGGGGCAGGCCGACTTCTTCACTACTCACGCGGGCGATGTGATGACGCGTGAGATGACGCTCTGTCAGCCCGAGGACGCGTTGTCTGACGTGCTCGCGATGATGCACAAACGCGGCCTCGTCCATGTGCTGGTCGTCGATGCGGCCAACAAGCCGCTCGGGGTGCTCAATGCGCGCGACGGGCTGCGCGTGCTGCTGGCGGCAGGCAACCAAGAGGAAGAACTGCTGCGCAACTACGTGATGGGTGTCGGCTACCAGTGAAGGCGCACCATTGATCGCCAGGCGACATGATCACGGCATACGCACCGTTTACGGCCACGTCGTTTGAACCAAGTCCAATTAACTCTTACTTTCGCGCCGTGGTTGGCGGTCGCTGGCGGCGGCACCAGCGGTCAGCGGTCCGTCGGTGGCTCGACAGGCTTCGACGCCGGGTTCGCAACTGTGGGCTTGCCAGAAAGCAACATTCTCTTGCAAAAACTTACCGAAGCCCTCGAAGAAAAGACAGAAAAGCAGACTCGCCAACCGTCAACCCAGTCTTGCGCTTTGGTTGCGCTGCCTTCAAGGCCGTTGATACCGGTCTAGTGTTGAGTAACAGCGCCAGTACCTCGGGGTGAATATAGGACTTGCGGCATACCGCTGCAGTGTTGCCAAGCAAGTGCGCCACCTCTGCGATCAACTGGTTGGCGACGGTTGCCGTCATCGCTTTCTGCGCCGCTTCGGCCAATTGCATGAACAGCGCGAGAGCCGTGGCGCTCCCATGCCAAGTGCGAAAGTCTTTTGCAGTGAAGTCGCCACCGCTGGCTGCGCGCAAGTAGTCGTTGACCTCGGCGGACCCGACACTGCGCAGTTGTTTAGCGTCGTCGAGGTACTTGAACAGCTCTTGCCCGGGCAACGTTTGGCAGCGTTGAACGATACGGGCTACCCGTTTGTCTTTGAGCGTGACTACATGTTCCACCCCGCTCTTGCCGCGAAACTTCAGTCGCAGTTGGTCGCCATAAAGCACGGCATGCCGCTTACGCAGTGTCGTCAGGCCATACGATTTATTGGTGCGCGCGTATTCGTCGTTGCCCACCCTGACCATGGTGGTGTCGAGCAACCGCACCAACGCCGCCACCACAGCGGGCTGGCTGATCGTGCCGGCAGTGGCACCCGCAGGCTGCGCCAGATCACGTTTCACGGCTGCGCGAACACGTGGCAGCGCCGAGCCAAACGCGACCATGCGCTCAAATTTGGTTTCGTCGCGCGCGGCGCGCCAGTCCGGGTGGTAGAGATACTGTTTGCGACCCCGCGCATCGCGTCCGGTTGCTTGTAAATGGCCCTGCGGCGACGGGCAAATCCATACGTCGCGATAAGCCGGGGGAATTGCTAATTTGGTCAGGCGTTCGCGTTCAACCAGGCTCGATACGGTTTTTCCGTTGTCGCTACGATATGAAAAGCCCTTGCCGCGCGGGCGGCGGCGAATGCCCGGCGTATCGTCACTGCTGTGGCGCAGCCCCGAGGGCATGGCGGGTACGGTTGTCAAATCTGACACGGTAGTGCTGAATGGCCGCTGGACCGGTTTAGCGGGCGCTTTTCGTTTTGCGCCCCGCACCGCGCTAGTGCGCAAGCGTGTCGACGTGCCGTTCATGGAACACACACGCTGAAATTAAGGGGCTTTTGATTGTAATGCGAGATTGGCGGACTGCACATGGTCTTCCCGGATATCTTACTTTGGTTTAGCCGTTGTTATCAAATAGTTTTAGCACTGGTCTAGCCGCACAGCGACTCCTGCGGTCGTAAAGTTGGACTTGCTGGTGCCACTGCCGA
>Ga0209181_10001111_pt1 | contig 47923 bp, 42 predicted proteins | sample MAT05_FD_187208 | JGI IMG/M metagenome (GOLD analysis project Ga0209181, IMG submission 187208) | Freshwater microbial communities from Lake Fryxell liftoff mats and glacier meltwater in Antarctica - MAT-05 (SPAdes) (version 2) | ecosystem: Environmental > Aquatic > Freshwater > Ice > Liftoff... | reverse complement strand
ACGAGGTTGATGTTCTTGAAGCGGACCTCGTGGTTGATGCGGACCATGTTGGAGGCGGGCCCGTCGGTGAGCTTGACGGTAATCGTGGCGTTGAAGCGCTCGACGCCCGACGGGCCAGGCCCTGCATTGGTGTAGACGATGTTGGCGGTGTTCCCGACGAACGAGGACGCGGGGGTGTCAAGGCTGCTGAAGAGACGGTTGGTGTTGTTGTTGGGCGCGCGGTAGTACCAGGTGTACTTGTAACCTTGGTCGGTCGCGCCGGTGTCGGTGAGGAGCGTGCAATCGCCGAACGGCGCATCGAACACGGTCGGGCCGAGCAGGTTGAACGAAGCGTTGCCGTTGGTGAGGGTGGTTTGGGCGCTGGCCGAGCACAGGCTGGCGGTCATGGCGGCAAGGAGCGCGAGGCGAAGGTTCTTCATGGACATCTCTCCGGGAACAGGCGGGAGCGTCGGGCGCTGCGAGGCACATACCAAGCAGCAAACCGCTCCGTGGGGGCTATCTATGCAGGAAGTAATGAGATAAGAGGATAACTGGTGCGTCGAAAGAGGTCAACGATTCGGCACACGAATTGAGAGCGCCCGCGTCCGAAGATCCTTCAGAATTCGCCAGATTGCGGAGTGTTTCAGGGACAGTTCCGGCTTCGTTGTTGAGCATCACCGAGTGGCTCTAGGCGAATTTGGGTGCCATACTCGTGCATGACAAACATCTATGCGGTGACAGGAGCGAGCAGGGGGCTGGGGCGCGAGTTCGTTCGCCAGCTTTCAGATCGCGGCGATCGAGTGGTCGCAACGGCGCGCGATCTGGGGCGAAAACCTCAAATTCCGAACGAGGCAGAAAACGTGCTGATTCTCGACGCGGGCGCGGCCGCGAGCATCGAAGGGCTCGGTGCGCGATACGGGAGCGACACGCTCGACGTGCTCATCAACAACATCGGCGTAAGTTCCGAAGCGCGAACGCTGGCCACGCTCGACGCGGCAGAAATGCTTCGCGTGTTCATGGTCAACAGCGTCGCGCCGATCCTTATCGCGCGGCAGTTCCTGCCAAATTTGAAGCGTGGCACGCGGAAGCTGGTCGTGAACATCAGCAGCCAGCTCGGCAGCATCGCCAACAACGCTGGGCCGGGCGGCGGCGGGTCTTCGTATGCCTACCGCGCTAGCAAGGCGGCCCTGAACATGCTCACCGTCTCGATGAGTCAGGAACTCAAGGCCGACGGCATCGCGTGCGTGGCGATCCACCCGGGGTGGGTGCGGACAGACATGGGCGGTGAGAAGGCATCACTGTCGCCCGACGAAAGCGTGCGGTCGATGCTGCGCACGATCGATCGGCTGGCGATCGCGGACACCGGGCGGTTTTTGAATCACGACGGCGTGGCGATCCCGTACTGATTCTCGACGGTTCATCTCGCGCGTGCGCGCGAGATCTGTTCAAGCGATCCAGCCGCCCGCCAGGACGATGTCGAGATCGGCGGCGTCGTAGAGCACGATCGCTTGACCCGCGGCGACGGCGGTCTGCGGCTCGGCGAATCGGACTTCGAACGATCCGGTTCGGCCCGAAGGCGCTGGTGCCGTGCGCGGCGGCAGCGTGCGAACTTCCGCGGCGACGGCTGGCGTGTTGTAGCGGTACTTGGCGAACGCGGGTCGCCAGTCGTTGAACGAAGTCGAATCTACGAGCCAGTTTGCCTCGGCGGCGACGCACGATGTTGATCGCAGCGCCTCGCGCGGGCCGACGGTCACGGTGTTGGTCGCGGCGTTCTTGGACACGACGTAGACCGGATAGCCCAGGCTGAGCGACAGCCCGCGGCGCTGGCCGACGGTAAAGCGATGCTGCCCGCCGTGCTCGCCGACCTTCGCGCCGGTGGTGTCATGGATATCGCCGCTCTTGGCCGATTCAGGGCGACGCTTTTCCACGAGCCCGGCGTAGTCGTTGTCGGGGACAAAGCAGATCTCCTGCGAGTCGGGCTTGTCAAAGACCGGCAGGCCGAACTGCTGGGCGAGCTCGCGGACGTGGCTTTTCTCGAGCCCTCCGATGGGGAGCATCATGTGCGCCAGTTGAGAGCGGGGGACGCCAAAGAGGACATAGGACTGGTCCTTGGTGTGGTCGAGCCCGCGGAGGAGCTGGTGCTGAACGCCTTGGCCGTTCGCGGGAGTGAGGGTGCGGATGCGTGCGTAGTGGCCGCTAGCCACGAACTGGGCGCTGATCTGGTTGGCGTACTCGTGGAGCTTGCCAAACTTGAGCCAGTCGTTGCAGCGGACGCAGGGGTTGGGTGTTCGCCCGTTGACGTACTCGTCGGCGAAGTAGTCGATGATTCGGCCGAAGTCCTTCTTGAAATTACACACGTAGAACGGCACCCCGAGCTGGGCGGCCACGAGCCGCGCGTCGGCGGCGTCGTTGATCGAGCAGCAGCCTTGGTGCCCGATTTTGACTTTGAGGTTGGTCGCGCACGCGGCGTCGTCGTAAGGCTGGAGCTCGTCGAGAGTTTCGCCGGGCGAACCGAGGCGCATGAAGCAGCCGACGACGTCGTAGCCCTCCCGGACCAGCAGGGCGGCCGCGACCGAGGAATCGACCCCGCCGGACATGGCAACGAGGACCTTGGGCTTGGTAGGGGATGGACGGTTGACGAGCACGAAGAGAGGATAGGGAAGCGGAAGGTTCGACCGGCCCGTAGATTGCACGTTTGGATTAGTTTCAGAGACGCGAGCGCAGAAAGCAGCGGGTGAACGGGTCTACCATCTTTGTCCACCTCGAGGAGGCTTTCGAAGCCTGTTCGGGGAGTGTGCTCGGAGTTTGCCCGAGCGCCGGTGTACGGGCCCCCCGACGAGCCCGATTTCGTAGACGGAGTAGCGTGAGCATGACCGCGTTTGCCATCCCCGCCCCGGACCTGACCCGCCCCCTGCCCTCGCGCGAGGGCACCCGAGAGATCCAGTTCCGCGAGGCACTTCGCGAGGCGATGTCCGAAGAAATGCGGCGCGACCTGCGAGTCTTCCTGATGGGCGAGGAAGTGGCCCAGTACAACGGCGCGTACAAGATCAGCCAAGGGATGCTCGACGAGTTCGGACCCAAGCGGATCATCGACTCGCCGATCTCGGAGAACGGGTTCGCGGGCCTCGCGGTGGGCGCGGCCATGTACGGGCTCAGGCCGATCATCGAGTTCATGTCGTGGTCGTTCTCGCTGGTCGCGGCTGATCAGATCCTCAACAACGTGCCCAAGATGCTGTACATGTCGGGTGGGCAGTGGGGCTGCCCGGTGGTCTTCCGCGGCAACGACGGCGCGGGCGGGCAGCTTGGCTCCACGCACTCGTGGTGCGTCGAAGGTCTCTATAGCAACGTGCCGGGCGTGAAGATCGTGATCCCCAGCAACCCCTACGACGCGAAGGGCCTTCTGAAGACCGCGATCCGCGACGACGATCCTGTCTTCTTTCTGGAATCCGAACGCATGCTCGGCGACAAGGCGCACGTGCCCGAGGAGGAGTACTACATCCCCTTCGGCGTCGCGGCGTTGCGGCGGACGGGCGACGCGTGCACGGTGGTCAGCTTCGGTCGCCCGGTGAACTTCTGCATCGAGGCCGCGGACGAGCTTCTGAAAGAGAGCATCGCGGTGGACGTGCTGGACATGCGGACGATCAGGCCGCTGGATATTGACGCGATCGTCAAGAGCATTAAGAAGACCGGGCGTGTGGTCGTGGTGGACCAGTGCTGGCCCTTCGCCAGCGTGGCCAGCGAGGTCTGCACGCAGGTGTGCGAGCGGGCGTTCGACTGGCTGGACCATCCGCCGGTGCGAGTGAACACCGAGGACGTGCCGACGCCGTTCGCCAAGAACTTGGAATATGCGTACTTGCCGAACAAAGAACGGATCATCGCGGCCGTGCGAGGGACTTTGGCGTAAGAGTGCGCGGGCGACCCTCGCGTGTGCCTCTTGTGTGCCTTTGGGTGTTGAACGGATCGGTCGTGACGGCTCTCGCCGTTGAATGAAGCGAACCTCCTCGTCGCCAGGCCTGATATGAAGCTGAATCGCCTGATGGTGTTCTGTTCGGCCGCGATCGCGGCCTGGCTTTTCGGAGGGTGCACTGTGGACCGCTCCGCTCGCTCGTTCTCCGACGATGTCGCCTTCCTCAAGAGTCACCGCGAGACGATCGTGCTGGCCTCTGCGGATCAAAGATCAAAGGTCGCGGTGGTGCCGTCGATCTGCGGGCGTGTCTTCACGACGACCGCGACGGGCGAGAGCGGCGCCAGTTACGGCTTCCTCAACCGCGACGTCATCGCCTCGAAAGTCACCCTCCCCAAGATTAACGGCTACGGCGGCGAGGACCGCTTCTGGCTCGGGCCCGAGGGTGGGCAGTTCGCCATCTTCTTTGACAAGGGAGATCAGTTCACGCTCGACGACTGGCAAACCCCCGCGCCGATCGACACCGAGGCCTATCGAGTCACGGCTCAGGACAAGTCCAGCGTCACAATGACCCACGACGCGTCGTTCACGAACTTCAGCGGTAACACGCTTAAGGTGAAGATTGACCGGACCGTGCGGCTGATCGACCGCGAGGTCGCCTGCAAGGATCTCGGTGTGTCTGCGGGTGATCCGGCGGGCATGTCGGCGGGCATGTCGGCGGGCATGGTTTCGTGCGTCGCGTTCGAGACCGACAACGCGATCACCAACACCGGCCCGGCCGCGTGGACCAAAGAGACGGGGATGCTGTCGATCTGGACGCTGGGGATGTTCAAGCCCTCGCCCCGATGCACGGCCGTGATCCCGTACCAAGCGGGTTCGGTCGGCGAGCGCGGATCGATCGTGAAGGACGACTACTTCGGCAAGGTGCCCGGCGACCGTTTGACAACCAACGACCACGCGATCTTCTTCCGGGCCGACGGCGTGAGCCGGACGAAAATCGGGACCTCGCCGTGGCGTTCCAAGTCGGTCTGCGGCTCGTGGGATCCTGAGCTGAACGTGCTCACGCTGGTCTCATTCACGCGGCCTGCGGGCGCCACGGACTACGTCAACTCGATGTGGGAGATGCAGAAGGAACCGTTCGCGGGTGACGTGATCAACAATTACAACGATGCGGGTATGGCGGATGGTTCGCCGTCGTTTTACGAGTTAGAGACGTCGTCTCCGGCGCTGGCCCTCGCCCCCGGACAGAGCGGCCAGCACGTGAGCCGGACGGTGCACTTCACAGGCCCGCGGGCGAGCGTCGATCGGGTCGCTCGCGCGACGCTGGGTGTTTCGCTCGATGAGATTGAGAAAGCGCTCCCGGCCAAGCCGCGTGGGTGAAGTCGGCCTTGAGAGGTACGATGCGTTGGTTGATGCCGCGATCCCTGCAGCAAGACGAGCGTGCAACCACGAAGATTGAGTTTCACGATTCTGGTTCAAATGTCCCCGAAGAGAACGATCCTGACCTGAGGTTCACACTATGCCAATCGAAATCACCATGCCCCGCCTTTCCGACACCATGCAGCAGGGCACCATCGTCAAGTGGAACGTCAAGGAGGGGCAGGTGGTCAAGAGCGGCGACACCATCGCCGACGTCGAGACCGACAAGGCCACGATGGAGCTGCAGTCGTTCGAGGACGGCACGGTCGCCCGGCTTGCAGTGGCCGAGGGTGTGACGGTGCCGGTGGGGACCGTGATCGTGGTGCTGGCGAGCGCCAGCGAGGACGTCGCGGCGGTGAAGGCGGCCGGGTCTTCGGTGGGCGGGTCTTCGGCGCGCGGGTCTTCTGCGGGCGGGGCCGGGAAGCTGGCGGTCGGTGGGGCCGGTGGGGGTGGTGGGGGCGAGGCCAAAGGCAACGCCGCTCCCTCGGGCGGCCTCGCGGTGATCGACCCGCCGCACGCGGTCAACGGCGCGGGCAGCAACGGCGCGGGCAGCAATGGCGCGACGTCGCACGACCACGCGACGGGCGGTCGCGTGTTCGCTTCGCCGCTCGCCAAGAAGATCGCGGCCGAATCGAACATCGACCTCGGCGCGATCCAGGGCAGCGGGCCTTCGGGGCGGATCATCCGCAAGGATGTTGAAGACGCGATGAAGGGCGGTGTTGCGATGCCGCCCGCGATTCAAGCCAAGTCCTCGGTCGGCCCCGGTACAACCAAGCAAACTCAGACGGCCACTTCGCCAATGCCCGCCCCGATGCCCGCCATGGGCGCGGTCCTTCAGAATAAGTCGGTCGCTCTCTCGAACATGCGGCGCGTCATCGCGCGGCGGCTCGTCGAATCCAAGACCACCATCCCGCACTATCAGGTCACGCTCGAAGTAGACATGGACCCGCTCATGGCCCTGCGCCAGCAGCTCAACGACCAGCTCGCCAGCCAGGGCGTGAAGCTGAGCGTTAACGACTTCCTCGTTCGTGCCTGCGCACTGGCGATGCACCAGCACCCGTACGTCAACAGCCGGTGGGTGGCGACGGCCGGGAACGAGTCGGTCGAGTTGCTCGGCGCGGTGAATGTCGGGATCGCAATCGCGCTCGATGAATCCAAGGGCGGAGGGCTGGTCGTCGCGACCATCCGCAACGCCGACCAGATCGGGCTGCGGCAGATTTCTTCGCAGTCTAAGCAGCTCGCCGAGAAGGCCCGCACCAAGGGGCTCAGCCCCGACGAAATGTCCGACTCGACGTTCACGATCTCGAACCTCGGCATGTTCGGCGTAGACCACTTCACGGCCATCATCAACCCGCCCAACGTGGCGATCCTGGCCGTGGGCGCGGCGATCGAGAAGCCGGTCGTGAAGAACGCGCAGGTGGTGGTGGGTCGCGTGATGTCGATGACGATGTCGAGCGATCACCGGGTGGTCGATGGGGCGATGGCGGCGGCGTACTTGAATACGGTGAAGACGCTGTTGCAGGCACCGGCGACATTGTTGGTTTAGTTGGCAGCGGCTCTTCGAGCCGCGTTCGTTGTGTGTGTTGATTCGCATGGCACATAAAAAAACCTCGCCTTTGCGAGGTTTTTCATGCGGACGTTGCGGATTGTGTCGTCGTCGGTGGCTGAGGCGAAGAGTCGGCTCGGAGAGCCGACCTACCAAAGGCGACCCACCGAAGCCGATTCGCAAACAACTCAGACCTGCTCGCCGACCTGCCAACGCAGGAACGCCACGATGGTGCCGTTCTTGCCGACGACGTCTTTGACCTTCTTGGTCGGATCCATGATGAAGGGCTGCTCCATCAGGGCGATCTCTTCGAAGAACTTGCGCATGCCGCCCTCGACCATCTTCTCGGCGATCTCTTTGGGTTTGCCGGATTCCATGGCCTGCTCGATGCGGAAGCGGCGTTCCTTCTCGACCACGTTCGCGGGGACGTCGTCGGCGTTGATTCCCTGCGGGCGGGGGACGGCGGCCGTGATGTGCATGCAGATCTGACGGAGGGTTTCGTCCGACACCGAGCCCTCGGCCTGGACGATCACGCCGGTTTTGCCGTCGTGGTGGACGTAACTGCCGAAGGTGCCCGAGCCGGGGTCTTGGACAAGCTTGTGCCCTCGAGCGTAGGAGCAGTTCTCGCTGGTGGAGATGCGGATGTCGTCGATGATGGCGGTGATCTGGGGCGAGGCGGGGACGTCGCCGGGGTGGCCTTCAAGGGCGACGAGCTCGGAGATCTTCTTCGCGCCGTTGATGATCTTCTCGCTTTTGGCGGTGAAGTCGGTCTCGGCGCGAAGTTCGACGATCGAGGCGGCCTCGCGGGCGATGTGAACGGCGACGCGGCCTTCGCCAGCGGCGCGGTCTACGCGGCTGTCCATCTTGCCCTTGAGCTGCTTGCGAAGCAGTTCCTCGGCCTTGTCCACGTCGCCAGCGGCCTCGGCCAAGGCTGATTTACAGGCCATCAGGGGCAGGCCGGTACGGTTGCGCAGGTTCATCACGTCTTTGGCGTTGACTTCCATCGGGGGGCTCCGGGAGCGGGCGCTGCGAGATGCTCACAGCGCTGGACTGAGTTTCTCAAATCTTGGATCACGAACGATATTTGGCTGAATACTGCTGGGTTCTACTCACACGGGAGCGACGACCGCGTCGGTGGGCGACGAGTCGTCGGCCCGGAACTGCGTGCGGCGGCTGCGGCGCGGCTGGTCCGCGGTCGCGGCGGGGGCGTCGGTCGTGGTCGGAACGCCCGAACGCTGGTTCTTGCCCTCGGCGATCGCCAGGCACAGCTCGCGAACGATCACGTCGATCGAGCGCATCGAGTCGTCGTTGCCGGGGATCGGGATGTCGGCCATCTCGGGGTCGCCGTCGGTGTCGAGCAGGCAGATGGTGGGGATGCCGAGCTTCTTGGCTTCGAGCAGGGCCGTGACTTCCTTGCGGACGTCGATGACCACCATCACGCCCGGAAGCTTCTCCATGTTGCGGATGCCGTCGAGGTTCCGCTTGATCTTCTTCATCTCGCGGCGAAGCTGGCTCTCCATCTTCTTGGAGTAGCTCGCGAAGTTATCGTTGGCCTCGATGGTTTCGAGTTCCTGCAGGCGCTTGAGGCGCAGACGGATCGTGCGAAAGTTGGTCAGCGTGCCGCCGAGCCAACGCTCGGTGACATAGTGCTGCTTGATGTCGCCGACGCGCTGCTCAAGCACGCTTTTGGCCTGACGCTTGGTGCCGACAAAGCACACGTCCTTGCCCTCGCTGACGAGCTTGGTGATGTACTTCTTGGCGAGCAGGAGGCCCTTGATGGTCTCCTTGATGTCGATGATGTGGATGCCGTTGCGCTTGCCGTAGATGTACGGCCCCATCTTGGGGTTCCACCCTGACGAGCGCTGCCCGAAGTGGATGCCCGCTTCGATCAGGTCTTGGACCAAGGTGTTGGGCGAGGCGGGGGCGACGGCAGGGGCGATGACCATGGCGAAAATCCTTGTGCAGCGACACCGGCGGGAGGGTCGATCGGCGGGTCTGCCAGCACTGAAAAACAGTGTTGGAGGATCCGGCGGCTCCACGCCATGCAGGGCGCTTCGGTGAGGACCACGGAGCGAACATTCACCCGTGGTCAATGCTTAAAAAAACGGCTGTGACGGCCTGCTGAACGCACACCTAGGCCGTGCCCCCGCCCATCGACCATCCGGGGACGTGGCAGTATAGGGACGCCGGGGGTTGGAGCAAGTCTTCCGTGTTCCTCGTCCGGCCGGGGTTCGCTGATAACCCGAGCGGTTGACAGAGCTTTGGTTTTCAAGGTATTTTCTGGACTTTGCCCGACCGCGATTTCCCCCCTCGACGCATGAGGGGGTGATCGATGAGTTGTTCGGGCCTCGGAGGTGCGATCATAGAAAACCCTCGCAGGCCCGAATCTGCGGGCGGCGAGAAGAAAGAAGGACCTTGGGTGGTTTGTTGTCGGTTTGGATTTCCTTGTGAAGTCAATTTTTTGGAGACAAGGCATGAGCGACGTGAGTCGGCGGGAAGCGTTCTTGACGTTGGCGGCCGGGGCCGCTGGTGCAACGGTGGCGATGAGCGCGGGTGCGCGCGCGGGTCCGATCGTGTCCGTCTCTGGCGGCGGGTTGCCGTCCGCGCGTCTTCTCGAAAGGGTCTCGGAGGCGGCCGAGCGCTTGGGCGGCGAGGTCGAGCGGCGTGCGGGGATGGTTGTTGGAGAGGCAACGGTCCTGCAATGTCGGTCCTGGGATCGGCTTGTGTATCTGTACCTCAATGAAACGGTGAGCGGTTTCGTCTCGGTGAGTGTGTCGGGGTTTGCGATCGCGGCGGCGTGCCAGGCGGCGGGACGGCCTGCGGCGGTCCTGGTCTGGGGTCACGAGCCGCAGTGGGAGGACGGGGTTGGTCGCTTTGAAGGAGCAATGCTGGCGATGCAGGTTCGGGATCTTCCCACGGAAACTTCGCTGGCTTAAGGATTGAGTTCCGAGTTTTTGAGTACATGGAATTTGGGCACTCGCTCAGTCAGGGCGTGCCCGCGCGTTTTTTAGTGTGCGATCCGCGGTTCGTGGGACGCAGTTTTTCAAGGCTTTTTTTCCGAAAGTTCAAATCATGGCGCTCGATGCATTTCTGAGTTTCGATGGCAAGATCAAGGGTTCGGTCAGGCAGCAGGGTCGCGAGGGGAAGATCCGCTTGTTCGCGGTCGATCACACGATGGGGGCGGTCGCTGACGCCGAGTCGGGATTTCCCACGAAGACTGTGATGCCGCGGGCGATGATCGTCACCAAGAGTGTGGACCTGTCGTCCGCGCCGATGCAGACCGCCTTGGCCGAAAACACGAAGTTTGGCTCGGTGAACGTAGAGATGTGGCGGATGCCGCCGACGGGCGGAGTAGAAGAGAATCACTACACGATCGTCATGACGGGCGTCCGCATCGCGTCCATCCGCCTGGTGATGCGGTTCAACAAGCCGCCGGAGAACATGCAGCTTCCTGAGACCGAAGAAGTGGCGCTGAGCTACGAGGGCATCGCGTTCACTTACAAGAGCTTGGACGGCTCGAACAACTGCCCCACGTCCACACGCGACAAGTTCGACGAGACCGAAGACAAGCTCAAGTCCGCGCTCGTGGACGGGCTCAAGGGCGCGGCCAAGGACCTTGGATCGAGCATCGGGAGCGCGATCAAAGAAGCAATGAAGGACGCCGGAAAGCCCGCCGGGGGTTGAGCCGCGGTCGGCTCGGCCGAAAAATGAGTTGATCACGTACCGGCCACCCGGGTTCTCGAACCGCAACGAGAACCCGGGATGGCCGGACTTGTTTGGTCGGCGGACGGCTTGGCGTCGAGCACGGCGTGCGCCCAAGCGAGACTCACGCGTGCGCAGAATTCGATCAAGGAGCGAGCCATGCTGGACGCTGGTGCTGGTGCTGGTGGTTGCCCATGCACGGGCGAGAACGCCGAGGCTGCGCGGCGAGCGATTCGCACCGGCGAGCGCGCGAGCACGCTCGTGGATGAATCGCACTTTATGGTTTCGGTGCGCCAGTGCAGGGCGTGCGGGCAGACTTTTCTTCAAGCGTTCTGCGAGAGAGTGGACTGGGCAGACGGCGACGATCCGCAGGCGTGGGTGTACATCCCGATCGACGATGACGAGCGAGAAGCACTGCGAAAGTTTGATGCGAGAGTGAGCGAAGACGAGTTGCGGAGGGTCGTGTCACGGCCCCGGCGGTTCCTGCATGAGGACTCCCCCAAGGGAGCGCCTCGGACCTTAGCGTGGGTGGCCGGGATCCCGGCTTTTCCAGCGCACGACTAGATCGGACTCGGTTCAAGTGGTCGTTACTCCTTCAGAGAAATTGAGTTCGCATACTCCCGGCTCGTTTGATGCGTGTTGCAACTGTTTCTTTCCGATCAGGTCGAACCCGGGCACGTCGGATCGAATGAAAAAGGGCTGGCTTCCTGATGAAGCCAGCCCTCGTAGACGACTTTAGAATCACCGGTTTACTGCCGAGACATCCAGCTCTCCGAAAGGCCGATGTTGTTCTGGCACTACGTTTCTCGGTCGAGCGGGTGAAGGGCTGGTCTCATCCAGAGAACTCAGCACCCGCTCTCGAAGGCAGCGACGAACGCGTCGAAGTCATCGCCGGTCACGAAGCCATCGTCGTTAAAGTCGGCGGCGATCACGCCGAGCTGGAAGGCCGCGACGTACGCGTCAAAGTCTTCGCCGGTCACGAAGCCGTCGCCGTCGAAGTCCGACGGGCAGAGGGTGTACTGGTGCTCGAAGGCCCCGCGGTCGATGATCGCGCCGGGCCCGACGCCCAGGTTCGCGGCCCAGGGGACGTCCACGAAGCGCGGGTTGCCGTCGATGTCCGCGGCCCACTTCTCGAAGACGTTGAAGTTGTTGTCGAGGTCATAGGTGTCGCTCGGGACGAACGTGTTGTTGCCCACGTCGATGCACGGCGAGAACGAGTTCAAGCGGAAATTGTCGTCAGAGTTGCCGGGGATGCCATCGGTGCCGAGGATGCTGACAAAGAGCGGATCGGCGTCCATGCCTTGGATCGTGTTGTTGGCCGCGGTCACGAACGAGCCCTGCCCGGTCACGGCGGTGTATTGCGCGTTGGTGACGGTGTTGGGCACGCCGTCGGTGTTGTTCCAGAGGATCGAGTTGGTCATGCTGGCGTCGGTACCGCCCGAGACGTAGATGCCGCCGGCCGTGCCGCTGGAGGCGACGTTGTTGGCGAGTGTGGACATGCGGACGTTGAGCCCGACGCCGGTGTTGCCAGCGATGTTGATTGCGCCGCCGTTGCCCGACGAGGCGTTGTTGCCATTGAAGACGCACCCTTCGACCGTGCCGAAAGAGAAGAGGAGCTTGATCGCGCCGCCGTCGCCGACGGCCCGGTTATTGAGGAACTCGGTGTTGGCGAACTCGGCGGTGCCGCTGGTGTGGTGGTAGATCCCGCCGCCGCTGCCGCCGGTCCAGTTGTTGAAAAAGAGCGAGTTGATGAACTTGGGGTCGCCGCCGGTGGAGAGAACAGCTCCGCCCTCGGCGTCCGCGTAGTTCGAGAGGAACTTGACGTTGCGGCAGGTGATCGAGGAGTTTTTCGCGGTCATGCCGCCGCCCTCGGAATCGTCGCCGCTGCCGTTGGCGTAGCCGCGAGCGATCGAGAATCCGTCGATGAGCGTGGTGCTGTCGGCGTCGTTGGCGTCAACGACGTGGTAGACGTTGTCGGTCTGGCTGCTGGCACCGATCCCGCCGGACATGGCGGTGACGAAGAACCACGGGGTCGTGCGTTGGGTCAGCGATGTCTCGGTCCCCGCGAAGCCGCCATAGAGCTTCACGCCGCTAAAGATCTTGAAGGTCGCGGTGCGCGACGCGCCCGCGGTCGGGTAGTAGAAGCCCTGCGAGGCCCAGATCTCAACGTGAGATCCGCCGATGTTCTCTGCGGCCAGCAGCGGGACTTGCAGGTCGTGGTACGCGGTGCCCCAGCTCGTGCCGTCGAGGTCGGTGGGCGAGTTGTCGTTGACGTAGAAGCGGATCGGGGTGCTATCGATCTTGCGGAGCTGGAACCCGCCGACGTGGGCGGTGCCGCTGGAGGAGTCGGCGACCTTGATCGTCACGCTGCCGCCCGCGTTCACCTGCACGATGTGGATCGAGTGTGTGGTGCCGGGGATGAACTTGCTGCTGGAGAGCGCGTTCGCGCCGACGTACTGATACTTGCTCGAGGTGTTGGTGACGGTGACGCCGCTGGTGTTGCCGCCGCCGTTGGGCAAGGCCGCGTAGGTGTACACGGCGTAGGTGCCAAAGGCTAGGTTGTTGAACGAGTACGACAGCGTGCCAAAGCCCGAAAGCGACTGGTAGTCCTCGATCAGCTTGGCGGCCTCGCCCGACACGCCGACATCGTCAGCGCCCTTGAATGTGCCGCCGGTGTCGCGCGTGAATGTTGTCGTTGAGACGAAGCCGTTGAGATCCCCGAGCGTCGAGGTGGCGGCCGTACCCGAGGTCACCGAGTTCCAAAAGCCGGGCTGCCCTGCGGCCGCGCCGAAGGAGCTGGCGGGGACGCCAGCCCCGCTGCCGCTGGCGTTGTTGAGATCGACATTGAAGGATTGCCCCATCGCCTGCCCGGCGAGGAGCGTGAGTGTGGCGGTGAGCGTGGGCAGAATAATTGCGCGAGACATCGAACGTGCCATGAGTGAGCCTTTCTTGGTGAGTTTCCGGGTTTGATGGTCGAGCTCTTCGAGCTACGGCCTGTTGTGACCTGCAATGCGTCGCCGCTTCGAAGGGGCGCTAACTCTTTTCAAAGATTTCGCGTTGACCGTCAAAGCGCAACGCGGTCTTTCATCGAATCGCTTGCCCATCTGGTGTCGGGTCGCGGTCGGCAGTCATGAAGGCTCGGCAGCGCGGTCATGATGGTGGCACCTCAGTTCATCGGTAGTCATACTTTCGAGATATGAGCGGTTCCGAGAGGATGACGGGGTGAACGGGCGTGAGGCGGCCGAAAACCTGGGCGGTAAGCGCGTCGTACTGGCCTATGCCCACTTCGTCGCAGGCGAAGGCGATGAGATCGGCGTCGGCTCCGAGCAGGATCGCGGTTTGAAGCGTGCCGACACGCGGGTCGTTGCCGAGGCCCTCAATCGCGCGGCGAGCCGAGATCGTGACGGTGCCATCGACGGGGAAGTCCCACGCCCCTTCCGCCGCGGCCGCGGCACCGATCGCCCAGCGCAGCGCGTGCAACACGAAGACCGAATCACGCTGGCGGAGCGCTGACAGGCCTTTGTCAAAGACGGTGTGGCGGGCGTGCCAGCCCTGACCATCGCGGGCGCAACGCTCGAGCTCGTCGCACGCCGCCAGTGCCGCGGCGAGGTTCTCGCTCGGGATGCTTCCGACCAGTGCCAAGATCCCGCGCCTCGCCATCCGAGCCGCTGCCAGAGCCTGGCCCCAGAGCGGCAGTATCTCGAACATTTCTTGTTTGTTCATCAGCGTGCTCATCGGTTTCCCCGGAAAAGAATCTTCTTGCGTCGGACGCGAGCGTCTACCGCCCATGCGCCACGCCCGGCCAAAGGCGCTAAATCCGGCGTGTGGTATGATCCAAAGGTTGTTCGGTGGTGCCGGGCCTTGTTCTTCTATCCGGCGCGTCTGGGCGCGGCGGACAGGGTGTCGGCCGCGTGAAAGTTCCTAGTCATCGTGCGGTTGTTGCTTATGCCTCAAGAACCCGATCAAACGCATGTCACCCAGTTGCTCCACGCTGCCAAGGAGGGCGACCCGCGCGCGTCCGACCAGTTGCTGCCCTTGGTTTATGGCGAGCTGCGACGGCTAGCCCAGGGGTACATGAGCCACGAGCAGCCGGGGCAGACGCTACAGGCGACAGCGCTGGTGCACGATGCGTACTTGCGGCTGGTCGGCAGCAAGGACATTTCGTGGGACTCACGAGGGCATTTCTTCGCGGCGGCGGCTCAGGCGATGCGCAGGATCCTGGTCGAGCGGGCCCGACATCGCAAGCGCATCAAGCACGGCGGGGGCGTACGGCACGAGGGCTTGGACGCCGCGGACATCGTGGCACCGGTCGAGATCGGCACCGATCTGGTCTCTCTCGATGGTGCGCTCGACAAGCTGGCGGCGTACGACCGACGCAAGGCCGACGTGGTGATGCTCAAGTACTTTGCGGGTCTGACCAACGACGAGATCGCGGCGGCTCTGGGCGTGTCGTCGGCCACCGTCCGCAACGAGTGGACATTCTCCAAAGCGTGGCTGATGCGTCAGATCAAGAAGTCGGCCGAGATTGATTCCGAAGGGACTCGCGCATGAACCAGGGCCCACCGGATGAGAAGCAGCGTCGTGCCGAGGAGATCTTCTTGGCGGTCGCGGATCTGCCGCGCGAGCGCTGGGATCAGGAGATCTCGCAACGCAGCCAAAGCGATACGACCGTGCTGCGCGAGGTGCGTTCGCTGCTCGATTGTCACGCTCAGGCCGACGATTTTCTCGACGCTCGCGAGCTGCAGGCAGCCAATATCGGCTTCGGAAACATGCACGGCGATATGGAGGACGATCTCAAGCCAGGGATGAACCTCGGCGGGTTTCAGATCGAACGCCTGCTGGGGCGCGGCGGCATGGGCAGCGTTTTCGTGGCGGTGCAGGACCGGCCCCGGCGTTCAGTAGCGCTCAAGATCATCCGGCGCGGGCTGGCGACGCCCAGCCTGCTCCGGCGCTTCGAGCACGAGGCGGAAATCCTCGGTCGGCTGCACCACCCGGGGATCGCGCAGATCTATGAGGCGGGCATGGCTGCGGCTTCCCCGGGCGAGATCCCCAGGCCGTTCATCGCCATGGAGCTCGTCAACGGGCCCCCTCTCAATACCTACGCCGAGATCAACAAGCTCAGCACGCGCGACCGCCTTGAACTGCTTGCCAAGGTCTGCGACGCGGTGAACCACGCTCACCTGCGTGGCGTGATCCACCGCGATCTCAAGCCCGGCAACCTCCTTGTGGACGAACGCGGGCAGCCCAAAGTGCTCGACTTTGGCGTTGCACGTGCGGCCGATTCGGACCTCCGCGTCACCACCATGCAGACCAGCGTGGGGCAGCTCATCGGCACGCTGCCGTACATGAGCCCCGAGCAGGTTCTGGCCGACCCGAGCGAGGTTGACACGCGCAGCGATGTCTACGCGCTAGGTGTGGTGCTGTACCAACTACTCACTGGGCGGCTGCCGCTGGACTTTGGGAGCCGATCGATCCCCGAGGCGGCCCGGCTCATCAAGGAAGAAGCGCCCACCAAGCTCAGCCATGTGAGCAAAGTCTTCCGCGGCGAGATCGACACCATCGTTTCCAAAGCCTTGGAAAAGGACAAGGCACGCCGCTACCAGTCCGCTGCCGCGCTGGCCGACGATATCCGCCGTTTCCTGCGCGGCGAACCGATCCACGCTAGAGAAGATTCCGCGCTCTACGTGCTCCGGAAACATCTGAACCGGTACCGCTGGGCGGTGGGAGCGTCGATCGTCTTCGCGACGGCGCTCGCGGCCTTCAGCTTTTACGCCGCGATCAGCGCGCGGACCGAGCGACGTCTGGCGCTTGAGGCCTCGGCCGCGCAGCAGGACGCTGAGGCCGCAAGGTCGCTGGTCGAGCAGGCCAACACCAGTCTTTACGACGAACTCGCCCAGTCAAACATCGAACGCGGGCGCTTCGCGGGCGCGCTCGGGAACGTGCCGTTGGCCGAGGACCTTCTTTGGGCCGAGTACTTCGACAAGCCCGGCTCGCCCGTCCCGCGGTGGGCCTTGCGCGAGCTCTACGCCCGGAACCCCGTTCTCTGGACCGCGCAGGGCCGCGCGACGTCGCTGTCCAGCGCGGTGTCCAGCGACGGTTCGATCGTGGCGCTGGCCTTGCGCAGCAATCAGGTGGTTGTCTACTCGGGCGCTACGGGGAAGGAGATCCGCACGCTGGAAGCGCTCGGCGCTCGTCCGGTCGCACTAGCGATCGCGCCCGATTCGCGCACGATCGCCGTGGCCCGGACCGACGGGCGCATATCGCTGCTGTCCATGGACGAAGGCGGGCAGCAACGTCTGCTTTGGGACGACGTCGGGCCGGCCGAACCGATCACCTGTCTCGCCTTCAGCCCGGACGGAGCCTGGCTGGCATTGGGCGGATCGGGCAAGCGGATCCACCTTTGGGACGCGCGGACCAACACCGAGCACGCGTCGTGGGACGCGCACCCCGACACTCTCTCGGCGCTGGTTTTCAGCCGTGACGGCTCGCGACTCGCCTCCGCATCGCGGCAGCGTGGGTCGGAGATCGCGGCCCGGGTGTGGAGCACGCCCGACGGCACGCTGATCCGCGACGTCCCGGGAACCAGCATCGGCTCCTCAACCTCGGTCTGCTTCTCGGCCGACGGCGAAACACTCTACATCGCCAACAGCGATCGCCGGGTGACCATGCACGACCTGGTCAGCGGCGCTGCGACCACCCTCGAAGGTCCGCGCTCCGCGAACGCCGCGGCCCTCGCTCTGTCGCGCGACGGAAAGTCTCTTTACACCGGGGGTGGCAGTCTTGTGTACCCGGTGGGCGGTGCCACACCTTCGATGATGCTCGGTCGGCAGCGGTTCGCGGTCAACGCCGCCGGCTGGCACGGACCGTCCAACGTGATCATCGTGAACGCCGACTGGACGATCCGGTCGCTCGACACCCGCCCAGAGCCAGCATTCTCACGCATCGAAGGTTTCAACTCGTGGTGCTTCAGCGTCGCGTACTCGCCCGACAGCTCGTTGATCGCTATCGGCGGCGGCGACGGCACCATCCGCGTTGACCACGCCGCGACGGGCGAGCGAGGGGCCACCGTTCAAGTTCTCGGCAATAACGCTCGCACGCGAGCGGTCCACTTCCTCGCAGATTCCAAGTCGCTCCTCGCGGGGAGCGCAGACGGAGCGGTCCGACTGATCGATTCGAGCACCGGCAAAGAACTGGCGTTGATGAAGAGTTCCTCGAGCGAGATCTATTGTCTCGACGTTGACCCGTTGCAGCGGCGAATGGTCGTCGGCCACCAGGACGGCGTGATCAGAGTCTGGGATCTCGCAACGCGAACTCTCGTGGCGTCGCTCGTCAAGCAAGACCGCCGCGTCGAGGGTGTGTGTTTCAGCCGCGACGGCGCGTTCTTTGTTTCATCGGGACCAGAGGCTGCTCTCCAGGTCTGGGATTCGCAGACCTACAAGCCGGTTGAGCGGCTCTCGATGTCCGCGTCTCCCTGGGGAGTGGTGATAAGCCCCGACGGACGCTCGCTCGTGGCGACGACCTACGAAGGAACGGTCGAGGCCTTCGACGTGAGCACGATGACACGCCGTGCCAACGTTCGCGCGTCGACCCGTCTTATCCCCGGCATCGCGTTCTCCGCCGACGGCCTGTTGCTCGCGATCGGCGACGAGAACGGGATCGTGCAAGTGCTCGACTCTACAACTCTTCGCACGCTCCTGACGCTCGAGACCGGCGGAGTCGAGGTCGTCTCGGTGGCGTTCGATCCCCTGGGCCGGTACCTCGCCGCGGCTACATCTCAGCGATTCACCGCCGTGTACGACCTCCATGCACTGGACGCGAGCATCTTCGGCAGTTCCGAGTATCATCGAAAGCGACTGAACCTCGATGGATCACGCGGCGAGTGACGGTGCCCCGACTCTTCTCACCACCGGCCGCCGACCACGCCCGGCCTGCCGCAAGACGGTGAGCCTTCGCTCAGCATGAACCACCGAGCGTCGATTGATCGCGCGAGCTATCTCGCTCAGTCGCGAAGTTTGCAGAAAAGAGCCCGCCGCGTCCGCACGGAAAAAATGCCGAAAACCTCCGCACGTGGCCACGAGGTTCTTTCGTTCGAACACAAGCCGAAAGTCGAAAGTAATCTAGCCGAACATCACTCGCTGGGCAGTCCAGTACAACCCGGTGAGCGCAATCAGCACTGAGGCCGCGTTGGCGATTCTGCCGCGAATCATCCACCAACGCGCCGTCGGTAAGCGGCCGCTGCCCGTCCGGGGCGCAGGCGGAGTCGGAGATGACTGCGCCGATGAGGGCGCGAAGCTCGATGTCGACCACGTCGTCGCCGGGTCGGCGGCCGTTGAGATATCCGCCGAGGTCGCCAGCGAGCACGCCGAGGTTTTTCTGCGAGCCCTGAGGTCTCACCGCGATGCTGGTGTTGAGGCGCAGCATCTCTGAGGCCTTCACGTTCTTTGGGCTGTTATGCCCGGGGATGCCGGTCAGGAAGATCTGAACGAGGTCGTTGCGCGGCAGGCATGGCGGGGTGAGGCCGAAGAGAGTCTGGATGATCACGGGCATCGTCGGGTTCGTGACATAGCTCGCGAACTGTCCGTCGTCGCGAGGGCGAGAATTGTTGAAGCGGTCCTTGTCGCGCAGCCCGATCACAACCTCGTTGACCAGCGGGTGCCCGAGGCGCGACACCTAGATGTACGGCTCGAAGTCGTCGTTGGTGTTGTTGAAGGTTGGGTTCTGCTTAAGGATCTTGGTTTGCCGAAGGCTCACGGTGGTCCAGCCACCGATCACCGGGTCCTTGTTACGGGCGAGGTAACTGATTGGAAGTTCCAGAACGATCGAGGTGACGTTGTCGTCGGCGAGCAGGTTCGCCTCTCCGTTGACGAGCCCGAGCGGGTTGGTGTTGACGAGGTCGAAGATCTCGCCAAGGTTCGCCACGAACGAGTCCTTGTTCTACCCGACGAACATGCGCCCCTTGTGCGTCGAGCCCGGGAGATTGATGTTGTAGATGTGCTTGCGGGCGTAGTCCTCGTACACACCGTGAGACTTCATGCCCACAGAGTCCGAGGGCTTTAGAAAGCTGTAGGAACCGTTGGCGGCGTCGGTGATGGCCGCGTTCTGCAAGTCGGAACGCTGGTCGCGTTGGAAGACGCCGACGGTGTAGTTCTCGATGATGTTAAGATTGGCGTTGTCGCCGGGGTTGGGGCCGATCCCGCCGATGTTGTAGAGCGGGATCGACATCCGCTTGCCTCCGACATTGAAGGCGATGTCGCGGTTGTGGGTCTGGAACGAGAACGTGAAGGTGAGGTCAGGCTTGGCGTCGCCGTCGCTGTCGATATGGATTTGGTAGAGCGCGTCGAGGTCCATCGAGAAGAAGTTCGGGCCGCCATAGGCCGTCTGGAATGGGATGTAGTTGGCGACGATGGTGTCGAAGCTCTCGCGGGCGGGCTCGTAGCTGCGGAACATGTAGAAGTCAGTGGCGTCCACCTTCGGGGTCTCGCAGACGCCCGCAGCTTCGCGGTGCGACGAGGGCACCATCGACGTCGCCATTGATGGTGCGATCGCAAGGCAGGTGCCCGCGGTCAGCGACAACGCCATTAGGAGAGAGACTCGAACTTTGAAACTCTTCATCTGAGAACTCCTAGCGGTCAACGGCCTTCGACAGCGCGCGGCCACCTAGCGACGGCGTTCGCACCGTCGTTTTTCAATCAGCCGATCTCAGGAGATCACGGCATTTTGGTGCGCTGGCCGCGCCGTCAACCGCAGGAGTTACGACCCGACTGGAAAGCAGGGATTTTGTTTCGTGGAAATAATCCGCTTATTCGTTTCACCGAGGGTGGCACGCCATACACGAATCTAGCCTGTCTGTCGAGAAAACTTCGTATCAGAAAATCTCTCGAAGCTCGGCTCACGGATTCCAAACAGTCTCGGGCGCAACCTATTCATCGACAAGGCCTGCGGCGCGCAACGCTGCTGATCAAGCTCGAACCCGGCACAGCGTTCCTTGGTCACGACCATTCTGATGTCGAGGAGTGCCTCGTGCTCGAAGGCGACCTCGAACTCGGCGGGAAGGTCATGCATCGCTTCGACTCCATGCGCATCCCCAAGGGCGGGCAGCACTGCACGCCACGCACGATCAACGGCTGCATTGTGCTCGTGACCTGCGGTCTTGCGGCCTGACCGGCGGAGGCTATCGACCCACGTTTTAAATGACTCGAAGCGCCGAAAGGCAAGTTCTCATGTGTCGAGAAGGGCAAAAAACGAAAAACCCCGTTCTGGCCGCCTTGCGGGGCGTCGAGCGGGGCTTCGTAAACGAGGCGGACGGGACTCGAACCCGCAACATCCGGATCGACAGTCCGGTGCTCTAACCAATTGAGCTACCACCCCTTCAAGAACTCGATCACAAACCTGCCAGAAACTGAAAACCGTTGCTCCAAGCCCAGAGCCGCGTGGAGGGGTTAGAAATGTAGGTTCGAACCCGGTTTTGTCAAGCTCCGGTCCGACCAACCACCCGCCCCTGAACTCACCGCAGCTCGTGAACCTTGGTCGCGTTCATTAGCCCGCTTTCTTGAGCGAGATCTTGCCGACCTCCTGAAGCTGGAAGGGGCTGCCGTCGACGCCGACCTTGCTGCCCGCAACCCACATCATCACGCAAGCGGTGGCTAGAAACGTAACGGCGATGAACGCGAGAGCTGAATACACGTCGAGCGAGGCCGACCGCTTGCCACGGCCGCCGGAGAGTTGCATTCCGAACTGACTCATACTTGAGACTCCACTAGCCCTGCGTTCGGGCTAGATTTTTCCTCAACCCTTGATCTTGTCGATCCCGTCCGATCCAAACCGACCCTCAATCCTCGATGCACGCGGCTTACCTAGCTCGGCTGAGGATCTGATCGCCCTCGCGGATCTCGACCTTGCGATCGAGGGTGTCCACCCGACCCACAGACCACTTGAGATCGGTGGACTCGATGATCAGGTTCCCAAGAAACTCGTTTCCACGGACAATCATGAACTTCATGTTCTTTTGAACTTGGTCGTTGCTGCCCACGTTGATCTTGGCCAGTGTCTTGCTTGAGGCCTTGTCCAGCGTGATCTGGTCGATCCGGGCTTGGATCAGCGGGCCGCGCGGGACGAAGGGTGTGCTACCGAGCAGTTCAGCGCTCCCCACGCGTGTGCCGCTACCGCCCGCCCCGGCCCGGAGTTCGGTCAGTTGTTCCTGCAACGCCCGGGTCGTGCTCTCGAGGACTTCCTTCTGGCTCTCGAGCTCGCTGACCTTGGACTCGAGCGCCAGCGACTCGCCGCGAGACTTGAGCTCGTTGTTACGAAGGTTGGTGACCTCTTCCTTGTACGAGGAGATCAGGGCCGCCTGCGTCTTGGCGAGTTCGCCCAATTCGGCGATCTTGCCCGAGATAGCCTGCCGCTCGGCCTCGGCCTTGTTCTTCTGGGCCAGCAGGCTGGAGTTCTGGGCCTGCAGTTCGCTCGTGATCGCGTCGCGGCTGGCGATGTCGCGCGAGAGCTGCTGGATCGAGTCGGTGAACCGACCTCGCTCGTTGCCGAAACGGGTGCTCTGATCCTGCAGACCGGCCAAGGCCGCGGCACGGTCGGCCTGCGCCCCGGACAGACCGGCGGTGATCCGGTCGGCGTTCGCGGAGTACGCGATGGTCAGGGCCGCAAGGAAGATGCTCAGGACGGCCGCAAACACCACGAGAAACTTCGTCAAAATATGCACGTTAAACTCCTCAGAAACACCCGCAGCCCGCCCAAGGGCCGCGTCAAACTTCGTTCCGCTGCGTCGATCCTCGCGCTCGTGCGCAAGGCCGACCCTGCTCATCCTACTCGTATCCACAAACCAAACGACAACACCACTCGCAAAGCAACGATCCGCGACGATCATGCCAGCCTCGTCGCGGCCACCGGGTCGCGTCTGGGGGCACCCGGGCCGGTATGGTAACACCTTTCCAGCGAACCGTCATCCACGGTTTGGGCAAATCTCGCCGTCCGCCGCTCCACGCGACTCCAAACTCGCGCTCCGAGCGAGCGTTTGCGGGCCCGCGCTGGCGAAAACTCAAGGGCGGGATCTCCGCCCAGGCCCGGTCTCGGCTCTCAACACACCCTTCTCTCGAGAACTCGCAGCGGTTCCATCGACCGCAGGATTCTCATTCCCGGACGATCGATTAGACCCCAAGGCCCGCGATGTCGGGGGGGGCGGCGGCCTCAATCAGACGAACGGTGCGAGGCCGGTTGCAGGTTCAAAGCACCGTCCGACTGTCATTTCAGGGCTAGTTTTGAGCCTGATTTTGCGTCAGCACTCCGTCAGCGGCGGCGACCCGCACTCGCTCTTCAGCGTCGCCCAGCAAAGTTTCGAGCCGCTCCAGATTCTGAGGCCCGCCGGTCACGCCGTAGACGTACGCGCACTGGGCACGAACGGCCGGGATCTCGGTCTTCCAGTACTGCTCCGCCATGAACGCCCCCTGCGGCATGCCCATCCGCGCGAGAGCACCGGCGACCGACAGCCGCACCTCGGCCGGTAACAAATTTCCTGATTCGTCCTTGTACGACGCAAGATAGATCAGGTTGTCCACCGATTTTCGGTCTCGAACCTGCCCGAGGATCTGCACCGCCAGCGCCGTCGCCTCCAATTCTTCAGGCCTCGAAGGGTACAGCGCCGCCCGCAGCGACTCGAGCGATGACCCGTCGTTGGTCAGCTTGACGAGAGCTTCGGCGAACTGCAACTGCATGAGCTGGGTATCGGTTTGCCCGGCGTTGGCCGCCCGTGCGGCGTTCTGTCGGCCAGCCGCCTTGATCATCGGGGCCGCCGACGGGTTGCCGAGCTCGCCCAGAATAAACGCGACGTGCGCGCGCACTCGTGTGGAACCGTCGCCGTTGAGCATCGTCGCGAGCGGGGACAGGTCTACCTCGCGTCCGTTCATGGCCAGCGCAAAGATCGCGGCCGAGCGCACGTACGGGGACGGGTCGTTCCGCAGCGTGTTTGCGGCCGGGGTGAGGCGGTCGAGCTTGGACCGGCCGACCGACATCGCCGAGACCGTGCGCACGCCCTCGTTGGTGTCAGTCAGCCCGAGCGCGACAAGATTTTCCATCCTCGCCGGGAGCTTGTTCGCCGCTTCGATGGAGTTGGCACGGACCTCGGCCTCGGGGCTTCGGACGCCCGACTCAATCACGGAAACCGCTCGTTCGCGCAGCGCGGCGAGGGCGACCGGGTCCTTGAACTTCGAGGCCGTCACGGCCGGAGCCCGACCCGCGCCGTACTGATGCGCGAGGCGGGAGTTGGCGCAACCCAAAGCGAGCAGGGGCAGAGAGACCGCGAGCGACCGAAACACGGTCTTTAAGGGTGAGAACTGAAAAACGGCTTGCGATTTGGTCAGCATTGAGCGAACTCCTGTTCAGGCCCCGACCGCGCGAGCCTTGGAGCGGCGCCGGTCCTTGAGCAAGGCGACCGCGGTGAGGATCCCCGCGATCGCGAGAACGGGGTACGACATCCAGTCCCCGAACCGAGCGTACGGCGTGTCCTCGATGATGTTCGGGATGAGGCCGGAGAGAACCCCGTCAACGTGGGCTGCGCTCGGGTGGCCGTCGATGCCCGAGGCGATCACGCGGCCGCGGGTGTCGATGAGGGCCGAAACCCCGGTGTTGGCGGCCCGGGCCATCGGGGTGCCCAGTTCCAGACAGCGCCAGCGTGCCAGTTGCAAGTGTTGTAGCCGACCCGCTTTGAAGAACCCAAACCAGCCGTCGTTGGTGAGGTTGATGAGGAGATTGGCGCGGCGCTGCGAACCCTCGAAGACGAGCTTGCGGCAGTGCTCGTCGCGGGTGACCTCGAAACAGATCGGGGTCGCGAAGCGGATCTGGGGTTTGCCCTTGCCAAGGTCCAAGTTCAGCGGCGAGAATCTGGTGCCCGAGGCGAGGTCGAACGACATGCCTCGTGCGCCCAGGGCGAGGAGCTGGCTCTGGAGCCAGGGCCAGCGCCCGATCAGGGGCATGTACTCGCCGAAGGGGGTGAGAGCGACCTTGTCGAAGCGTTCGGGCTCGACCCACCCGTGGCTGACGATGAAAGCGCTGTTGTAGCGGTGTCGGGCTTGGAGCATGACGCCGCCGTTGGCCTCGACGACCTTGGGATCGTCGGCCCCGATGGCACCGACGACCATCGGAATGTTGATCGATCTCTGAAGTTCGAAAAGGCGCGAGGCGAAGACGTTGACTAAAATTTTTTCGGTTGTTCCGTCGCTGCGCAGCAGTTCGTGGTGAAGGCCTGCTTTCTCTTGCGCCCGCAGAGACTCGACGTCTAGGTACAGGCCGGGAAACATGGTCTCGGGCCAGACGATGAAGTCGGGCTTTTCTCCGAGCGTGCCGCCGCTAGCCGCTTGTTTGGTGAGTTCTTCCAAACGGTTCATGAACGTGAGGCGTTGCTCGAAAGTCCAGTTGGTTTTGTTGTTCTGAGGCAGGTTGGTCTGGACGATGGCGACGCGGATGGGTTGGCCGTCGCCCAAGGGCGGAGCGACTTGTCCGCCCAGAACGGATCCCGCCACCCAAACCAGGAGGACCACGAGGCACCAGAATGTTTCTCTCTTCTCGCGCGCGTGACTGCGGCGGACGAGGACGCTGGCGATGCCCCCGACCACGCTGGCCACGAGGAATGCAACTCCGCTCGCGCCAACGAGGCGGGCGGGGTTGGAGAGGATCGGGGTGTCGATGAGCGGGTGTGCGAGCGAGAACCAGGGCAGCCCGTCGAGCACGACGTCGCCGCGCAGGACCTCCACGCCGATCCATACGACGGGGAATGCGAGCGTGAACGGGGCTCTCGGCCAGCCGCGAATGATCAGGCTCATCGCGACAACAAACACCCATGTGAAGCACGAGAGATAGAGCGTCAGCGGCAGATATCCCGCGGAGGAGATCGGGATGACGTAGCTCATCTCAAAGAGCCAGAGCGGCAGCACGCCCAGGGAGGCCAGCGTTGCGGCTTGGTTGACCTTGGTGGCGCGGACAGCCAGCCAAAGAAGCGGGATCGGCGCGAGAAAGACGGTGGGCCAGAGGCCAAAGGGCGGGAACGCGGCGGCCATGAGCACGGCGTGGACGAGCCCGCACAGGACAGCCTGCCACCGGCGTGAGGGCGGGAGGGGCGTGAGATCGCAGGCGTGGTCGCCGGGCTGAGCATTCTTTTTTTCAGCGTGAGGGCTGATCGCCGCGCCTCGTGAGAGTGCCAAGTGGTTCGCCTGCTTGTTGACTCGACACGTTCGTCTCGAGGTGTTACTTCCCGGCGTAGTCGATCACCCGGGCGATTTCGGTGCGGAGGTTCTGGCGGGTGACGACGCGGTCCACGATGCCGCTCTTGAGCAGGAACTCGGCTCGCTGGAATCCTTCGGGGAGTTCCTGTCGGATGGTCTGCTGGATGACGCGCGGGCCAGCGAAGCCGATGAGGGCCTTGGATTCGGCGAGGATGACGTCTCCGAGCATGGCGAAAGAGGCGGTTACGCCGCCGGTGGTGGGATCGGTGAGGACTGAGATGAAGAGCCCTCCGGCGTCGTCGAAGCGTGCGAGCGCGGCCGAGGTCTTGGCCATCTGCATGAGGGAGAGCCCGGCCTCTTGCATTCGTGCGCCGCCCGAGCAACTGACGATGACGAGAGGCAGGCCCGGCCTTTCTTGGCCGTCTTTCTCGTGGCCGGGGGTGGCGGTCTCGATGGCGCGGGTGATGACCTCGCCGACGACGCTGCCCATGGAGCCCATCATAAAGGTGAGGTCGAGGCAGCAGAGCATGGCCTCGCGGCCTTTGAGGAAGATTCGACCAGCCTTGATGGCGTCGGTTGCGCCGGTGCGGATCTGCTCGGCGGTGACGCGGTCCTTGTAGGGCTTGAGGTCCTTGAAGCGCAGCGGATCGACCGGCGAGAGGCCGGTGAACATTTCCTGGAACGTGCCGGGGTCGGCGAGTTGGCGGACGCGTTCGGCGGCCCCGATCCGGTAATGGTGGCTGCACTCCGGGCAGACATGGAGGTTGGCCTCGAGGTGCTTGCGGTAGACCATCTTTCCGCAAGACGGGCAGCGCAGCCAGAGGCCTTCAGGGATGGCCGACTTGCGGGTCGGGCGGACTTCCTGCCACGTTCGAGCGGATGCGGCGACTTGGGCCATGGAGAACTTCTTTCCTGTTGACGTCGGAGAAACCGGCGACGAATCTTTCTAATCGTCCGAGAACGCTCGCGCGAATGAGAGAACCAACTCCTGGCGGAGAAAAACACTGTGCTGAGGGATTAAACCGGGCGTTGGGCTGGCACGGCGGCGGGCTTGACGGCCTTGCGGATCGCTTGCTTGATCGAAGAGCGGACCGGCAAGGCTTCGATTGCAGATTCAACGTTGGTGAGTACCGCGGGCAATCCGAGGCGTTCGCGAAGGCGGTCGCAGTCGAGGGTGAGGCGTTCGATGCCGTCGCCGTCATGGGCGAGTTCCCAGAGTTGCGTGGAGGGCAGACCTTGGAGATAACAGCGGGCCATGCCGAACGCGGTGGGGCGAAGGATTACCGCGAGGGTGCCTGTGGCCGAGGCGTACTTGGGGACGAGGCGGCGAAGGACTTCGATCATTCGGTCGCGTGCATCGTCCATGGGCTCGCCGTTGGGGACGCTGACGGTGAAGGGGTCGTCTTTCCACTGGCGGTAGACGGTGGGGGAGCGGTCTTCGAGGTCTGATTCGCGCATGCCCTCCCAGAGGCCGAGTGAGGGGTCGGCGAGTTCCTGAATGACTTTGATTTTTTCCCCCGAGGGCTCGGAGATGAGTCGTGCCGTTTGGAGGCTGGCTTCTCCGGGGGCGGTGATGATGCCGGAGAGTTTTTGGCCGAACACGGACTTGGCTCGGTCTCTGGCGGCGTTGAAGCCTGCCTCCCCGAGAGGGATGTCTGCGGAGCCGACCAAGCGACCTTCGTCTTCCCAGGCGGTCGGGCCGGAACGGATCAACCAGACCGCAGCGTGTTTGACTCTTGCCATATCTTTTTCCGGCATGACGCCGGCTGCCTTCATGTCCTCATCGACCTGTTCGAGGCCGGGGGATCACCTCGGAATGAACCGACAAAAGTCTAGCAAGCTTTGGAGCCTGTGCCACGACCGAGTAACTCACCCTTACAAAGACCAATTTTAAGTGAGTTACGCCACCGGGTCCGTGGTGAGGTCGGGGCGTTTGCAAGATCTTGTGCGTCGGCGAGGCATTCTTCAAAGAAGAAACGCCAGAGCGAGGTCCGACCCGGTATCCTCCCGGCCATGAGTCGGTATGCGATGATTATGGCGGGCGGGGCGGGCACACGGCTATGGCCCATGAGCCGTAAGGACAGGCCCAAGCAGTTGATCCGGTTCATTCAGCCAGCGGCGAGCGAGGGCAAGCCGGAATCGAAGGCGGATTCCAAAGCGAAGGGCAAGGCTGAGGCCAAGTCTGAGGCGAAAGCCGAAGCCTCGCCCGAGCAGCAGAGCTTGCTGGAACTCGCGGCCACTCGGCTTGAGGGGCTGATCGATCGCAAGCATCGGTACATCTGCACGTCAGAGTCGTACCGCGAGATTATTCGGGCCGAGATCGAGGACTTTTCGGATAAGGCCGGGAACGAGCGGATCTTGGGCGAGCCTTGCGGTCGCGACACGGTGAACGCGGTAGGGCTGACGGCGGCGGTGCTGCACAAGATTGATAAGAAGGCTGTGTTCGCGGTGCTGACGGCCGACCACATCATCGAGCCGCAGGACGTTTTCCGCGAGCGCATGGACCTGGGGTTCCGATTGATCGAGGACGACGCGGACCGGCTGGTGACGTTCTCGATCAAGCCGACGAGCCCGGCCACGGGGTTTGGGTACGTGGAGCGCGGGACGCCGATCCGTGGCGTGAAGGGCTCTGAGATCAAGGGGCAGCACCTGGCGTTTCATGTCGAGCGATTCGTGGAGAAGCCCGACCTGCCGCGGGCGCAGGCGTATGTGCAATCGGGGCAGTTTGGTTGGAACAGCGGGATGTTTGTGTGGAAGGCGGAGACGTTTCTGCGAGCGTTGGAGAAGTTCAAGCCAGAGAACCACGAGATGTTGATGAAGGTGGCGGCGGCGTGGGGGACAAAGAAGCAGAAAGCGACGCTCGAGGATATTTATCCTAAGCTGCCCAAGATTAGTGTTGATTACGCGATCATGGAGCCTGCGGCGAAGGATAAGGAGCGCGAGTTCACGATCTGCACGGTGTTGATGGATTTGAAATGGCTGGATGTGGGGAGTTGGCCCAGTTATGCCGAGACGGTGGTTGCGGACGCCAAGGGCATGCGGGTTTCGGGGGCGGGGGCGACGGTGGCGGTGAAGTGCAAGAACACGCTGAGCGTGAACGCGGTGGCCGGGCACACGGTGGCGCTCTTGGGGTGCGAGGATTTGATTGTGGTGCATACCAAGGATGCGACGCTAGTGATGCCGCGGGCGCGGGCGGAGGAATTGAAGGAATTGCATGGTGAGGTGGCGGAAGGGTTGAGGTGAGATGGGAAGTTGAGAAGAGAAGAGCTGAAGAAAAGGCAGGGAGAGACAGATTGAAAACCTGACCCGCTAGAGAAGGTAGTTGAAGAAGAAGAGAAGAAGAGAAGGCAGGCGGGACGCCTGCTCTACAAGATTGGGTAGGGATTCTGACTGATGCGGTATGTGGCGATCGATCTTGGGGACAAGCGCACCGGGTTGGCGGTGGGCGATTCGGAGACCAGGGTGGTCTCTCCGCTGTCGGTGGTTGAGGTCGGCATCAGCGTCGCCAACGGCACGGCGTTGCTCGAGGCGATCGCTCGGGCGGTGGAGCAGCAGCTTGGGCCGGCGCGAGGGGCGGGGTCGCCAGGGCGGCGGCTCGATAGCCCGGGAGAGCTGATCGTCGGGCTGCCAATTAACATGGACGGCAGCGAGGGGCAGCGGGCCAAGATCGTGCGGTCGTTCGGCCAGCGCATCGCGGCGCGCACAGCCCGGGCGGTGACTTTTCAGGATGAGCGCCTGACGTCGGCTCAGGCGGACTGGACGATGGCGCGGTCGGGCATGACCCACCAGCAGAAGAAGGAACGGCGGGACGCGCTGGCGGCGGCGGCGATCTTGCAAGATTTTTTGGACGGACCGGGCGAGAGATGAGCTCTTGTGCCACTCTGCCTGTGTCCGTGGCCTGTGGCCTTTGGACAACTAGATTCTCGTGAATTATCCGAACTGAGTTATTGCCAAGAATTACGAGACTTGATAGCTTCTTTTCATGCAATTCACGCAATTCATGCGGCGTTCATTCGCGGTGGTGTGGGTGCTTTGCGTCGGGTGCCTTCTCTCGGGGTGCCAGACGAGCCCCAGGATCTATGACATCCCTACTCACATTGATTTCGACGTGGCCACGGGCGCGTGGTCGGTGGTGACGTCCGGAACAGGCGGCGTCGAGCAACTGCGCAGACCATACCTGTGTTCTCGACTTGGCAGGGTGAGCGTCGCGAGGGCGTGTGGGTCGTGCTGGGATCGGATGGTGCGAAGAAGATCCTCGTTTTCGAGAAACGGGGATATAAGAGCGACGACCGCGGTTGGGACAAGCTCGATGTGCCGGATGTCATCGAGCCAGTGTCCGGAGGATGGCGGATCATCCTGAGCGACAAGGACGTGCAGGTGAAGCCAGAAGACTGGCCTACCTCGCCACCCCTGAAGATGACCGTCTCAGTTCTTAAGCGCCGTGGAGAGAAAAACGCGGGAGCCGAGATCGACCGTCAAATGGGATGGCGATAGCAGATGTTCTCAATGGAGATGCCACAAATGAAACGAGAGTTCAATGTAATAGTGGGTTCCTTTTTGATGTTCACGGCGAGCGCGTGTGCGCGCAATCTGGATTAGACAGTAATGTTCGAGATGTTCCAGTCGAGATCGTGGTTTTTCAAGCTTCGGGTCGAACCGAGTTGGTCACGCGCGCGATCGACGAAACTTTTTTCGTTGATTTGCGAGCCACGCTCCCGGACTCGATCCCGGTCCGCACGGTCGGTCCGGACGGCACGTCCACGCCCGGCATCACTTACGGCGGCACTACCGGCGTGCGGCAATCGCCGCCGCGGGCGCGTTAGGCCGGGAGCTTATTTCGTTTGATACGTACCAACTGATCTGAATCGAGAATTAGAGAACGAGCGACGAACCCTTTGCGATTTCTTTCGGGAGTTGACTTCTCTTTAACTCCTCTGCGCTCGTGGCCGTGAGCGGGGAAATTTCGATGATGCACTCGAGCTTACCTTCGGGGGTGCGGGGGATTTTTACGTTGGCGGCTTCGAGCCAGCGAGCGGCGCGTTGGGTCTGGAGTTCGCGGCTGCTCTCCACGCTGTCTGTGCCCGTCGCGTTCTTAATGGGCGCGAACTCTTCCACGCGGTCGGTCTCGTAAACGATGGATGACTTACATCTGGCGAGGGCGTCGAAGACGAAGCGTTCGAGTTTGACACCGTTGTTAGTGGTCGGGTTTACGGGCGCGCCGGTGCTTATGTTTAGACAAGAGATTTTTTTCTCAGCGCGGTGGTAAGGCAGCGCGAAAGCGGGGTCGGTGGCGAGTTTTTCGATGAAGTTGACGCCGATGATGTGGATGGCGATGGAGCCGCAGAGGAAGCGGAGTTGGCCGTTCGCGTCGCGAGCGTTGGCGAGTTCTTTGGGCATGTCGGAGTATTCGATGACGTCGAGCTTGCCGCGGACGTTGCAGAAGATGCCGAGTTTTTCGTCGGGGTAGGCCTTGGGCACCATTTTGCTGGACATCTCGGCCGAGGAATCCGGGGCGGATGCGTGAAGCCCGATGAAGACGGGGTCGAGGACGCGGACGGTGGGGTTGTCGACTTGGAAGTAGCTGAGGTGCTCGATGCCGCGGCGGCGCATGTCGGCGAGGGCGCCAGAGCTGTGGAGAGCCTTGATGGAGCCGCCGTGGCCGTCGGGGTTGCTGGCTACCTCGGACTTTGACGACATCAGGAGCTGGCCGGTTTTGATGTCGAAGGACGGCATGACGCCTTGAGGAAAGAACATGACATTGGAGCGGTCGAGGCCGAAGTAAGAATGCTCGCTAAAGAACGCGACGGTGGCGGCGTGGTTGAGTGGGCTGGTCATGATGTACCAAGGGACGGGGCGGCCGTAGCGGCGTTGGGCGGCGAGCAGGTTCTCGGCGAAGAGTTGGAAGAGCGGTTTTTTGGTGATGGGAGTTGCGGGATAGCAGCCTTTAGGGCCTTCGTAGCCGAGGCGTGAGCCCTGGCCCCCAGCGACCACGAAGGCGGCGATCTTGCCAGAGTTCAAGAGTTGTTCGCCAGCGGTGTGGGCGGCTTTGTGATCCCAGGCGCGCACTTTGGAGGCGGGGTCGTAGGGGTAGTAGTGCGCGGGCTCGATCAAGCCGGAGAGGTCGAGCGTTGGAGATTTCTTGATATAAGTTTCGACGAGCGCGGGGAGGGCGCTGAGGTCGATGAAGTTGAGCTGGTTAAGGAGGGCACGCTGGGCGTCCTCGGGAAGCTCGTGGTACCACTCGAGGACATGAGCCTGGTGGACGTCTTCGAGACGTTGCTTGAGAGCGGCGAGTTCTTGCATGGGTTGTGGTCTTTCGCGCGAGCGGTGTGGCCAGGATCTGAATGATATCGTCGGCGTTTAGAGTGAACGGCCGAGCAGGACGACGGCGTGGACCTCGACGGCTCGGCCTTCACCAATTGCGTCGACGCGTTCGTGGGTCTTGCCCTTGATATTCACACGCTCGATGAGGATGTTGAGGCACTCGGCCAGGCGAGCGTGCATGGCGGGCTTGTGCGGGCTGAGCTTAGGGCGTTCGAGGATGACGGTGGCGTCTAGGTTCACGACAGACCAGCCGTCGGCGAGGGCGCGGCGGGCGGCCTCGCGGAGGAAGTCGGTAGAGTCTTGCGATTCGTGGCGTGGGTCGGTGTCGGGAAAGAGCTGGCCGATGTCAGGGAGGGCGAGTGCGCCGAGGATGGCGTCGGTGACAGCGTGGAGCAGGGCGTCGCCGTCAGAGTGTGCGACGGGGCCCCGGTCGTGCGGGATAGGCGTGCCGCCGAGGATCAATGGCTTGCCGAGGCCGTGAGGCGGCAGAGGTTCGAGGCGGTGGAGGTCGTAGCCGTGGCCGATGCGGAATTCGGTCGAAGGCGGGGCGGGGGGCGAACTTTTCGTGGTCGGCGTCGTTGAAGGTCGTGCAACGTGCGGTCTCGTTGGTCTCATTGCCTCAGCGTAGCCCCTGCCCGCACGGATCCCAAGCGTTTCATCGGGCTGGTGAATAGGCTCGTGAGTGTTGGGGCTTATGGTTCAGGGCGAATCGGACCGATAGAGTCGGGCGTTGGTCGGGGTTGAGTGGAGCACGCTGGAAGAAGGTGGGGCTCGCGAGATCGGCCCGGGCTCGATACCCTGAAGCTCTCGTGTTCGATGTGAGGTCTGTGATTGGCACCCTTAAGATTTTCCACCCGCCCTGCGATGGAGGCTTTGCGATGATGAGTTTGAAGATGAGTGGCGCTCGAACCTTGACTGGCATTGGCGCTGTGATCGTGGCGGCCCTAGGCGTGATGAGCCTGGTGAGTACGGGTTGCTCGTATTCGGCGGGCGGCTCTGGCTACAGCGACGACACCTTTCTGTACCCCAGCACAGCGCAAGTGCCCAAGAGTGTGACGTTGGTTGATACGCGGACAGGGCAGGCGCTCTGGTCGTATGAGATCCCGGTGGGGCGGCGACTGGTGGTGTCGTTCAACCGAAACGTTGAGCCGCAGAACGCGCTCACGCCGGATCGGATGAACTGGGACGAGTTGGACTCCTCGACTTCCAGCGGATCGCTGGAGAACTCGATGCTCGTGCCGGACCGGAACGGGCGGCGTCTGGACGTAAGGGTCCGTCTCGCGCCAGAGCTGCCGGCGGGGGCCTCGGCGGCTCCGAACCCGTCGAAGTAAACGCATGCGGATTGCGCGTGCTTGAACACATCAGAGTGTGTGAGCCGGGCCCGGGGCGGGTATGCGGCGGAGGAATGACTCGGGCCTGAGCCTGGCCTGAATCGGGGGCCCGACTCGAGGTGTCGTTACGCGCCGATGGCGACTTCCTTCTGTGCATCCCAAGTGAAGACCTTGCTTTGGCGGTAGCTCTCGACGGCCATTTTAATGGCGACCATGACGGCCGTGCCGAGTTCGACGTTGCAGTTGGGCTTGGCTTTGCTGCGGATAGAGTCGATCCAGTTTTCGTAGTGGTCTCGGCCGTCTTTATCGCCGGAGGCTTCGAGGATGAAGTTTGCCCAGTTTTTACCGGGGTCGGCTTTGAGCATGTCGGCGTTGGCCTTGCGGAACTCGGGGGCCCAGGCGCCTTGCTCGCCGACCTTCCATCCCTTGGCGTCGGGCTCCATTTGGCCGTGCTGACCGCGGATCATTTCGGGGACGCCGACGTCGTTGACCATGACGCTGGAGAGGAAGACGGAGTGCGTGTCGTAATCGGCGGTGAGGAGCATGGTGTCGGCGATGTCTCGGCCGTCTTTTTCGATGTATTGCCCACCGCCGGACATCACGCGGCGCGGGTACGCGCCGTTCTGTCCGTGGATAGCGAGCAGGAGCGGGCTGAGCCAGTGGTACATGAGATCGGTGGCGACGCCGCCGTTGTAGGCGTAGTACTTGCGAAAGCGGAAGAAGTGGTCGGGGTTCCAGGGGATATTCGCGGCCAGCCCGTGCTTGTGTCCCAGCCAGCGTTCCCAATCGACGTGGCCGTCGGCGGTGGGGGCGTTCTTGGGGCTGGCGTCGTCGTCGATCTTCCAGTTGAACTGCCCTTCGCGGCTGTTGCGGCAGTAGGAGCCTTGGCTCCAGACGACCTTGCCGATGCGGCCAGCCTTGATTGCTTCGCCAGCCTTCCACCAGCGGTCCTCGCTGGTGCGTTGCGGCCCAACTTGGAGCACGCGGCCGGTTTTGCGAACAGCGTTGCGGCAGGCGATCGCTTGTTCGATGGTGAGGCTGAGCGGTTTCTCGACGTAGACGTCCTTGCCGGCCTCCATCGCTTCGATGGCGATCTTGGTGTGCCAGTGGTCGGGCGTGGCGATGAGCACGGCGTTGACGTCCTTGTTGTCGAGGACACGCTCGTACTCGTTGACGGCTGAATTCTCGTCGCCCTTGATTAGCGCGCGAGCATGCTCGCGGCGGCGGCGGTAGACGTCGCAGACCATGGTGACGGCGATGTTCTCTTTGGCGGCTTTAGAGAGGAAGTTCTCGACGTGGAAGGTGCCTTGGCCGCCGGTGCCGATGACGGCGATGTTGAGCCGGTCGTTGGAGCCGCTGGTCCGTGCCCAGGAGAGTGCGGGGAGGAACGCGGCCCCGGCGGAGAGGGCGGCGGCGGAGTGGAGGAATTGGCGGCGGTTGAAGCCGGTGAGAGATGAGGTGGGGGATGAGGTCGTTGTGCGATGGTTGGGCATGAGGACTCCTCGGTGATCGGTAGTATGCAGAAATCGCACCACGAATGCAAGTGCCCTCGGAACGACGAAGCCACGGCGATTCTCTTGGTGACCCGCGGTCAGTATGCCAGGATCGTGAACGTTCATACCACCGTTGTGATCGTGGCCAGGATCGTCGGGCTTTTGCTGATGCTGATCGGGTTCGGCCGCACGCCAACGAAGGAGGCCTTGCCATGACCTCAGAGTTTGACGCCAGGCCGGGCCGCGGCGCGTTTGTTTTGGTTGCCGGGCTGCTCGGATTTGCGGCTCTCGTGCCGATCTTCGGGTATTCAGTTCATCAGGCGCAGTTGCGGCTCAACGACTCGGGGATCTGGGGCTGGATCATTGCGGCGAGCGTGGTGGTGGCGATCGTGGGCGTGGTCTGCTTGAAGGGGCTCGCGACTGTTGCGCCGAACACCGGGTAGGTGGTTGTGCTTTTCGGCACCTACAAAGGGACGATCAAAACGCAAGGGTTCTGGTGAGTGAACTCGTTTGCGAAGCGGACGCCGATCTCGTTGCGGACGCGGAACATGGTGACGCCGACGATCAAGGTCAACGACATCTGCGGCAACTCAATCGAGATCGGGACAGTGGTGGTGTGGCGTGTGGTCGATGCGGCCCGGCCGTCGTTTGACGTGGAGAATCTTTCGAGATTGGTGGACACGCAGTGCGAGTCGGCCTTGCGGCACCTGGCGTCGATTTATCTCTTCGACGCGCACGAGGAGATGCACGACGGCAAACCGGAGGGCGTGAGAAGTCGGTGCGAGGCTCGACGGACGAGGTCAGCAAGGCTCTCGCGGCCGAGCTTCAGGAACGCGTCGCCAAGGCCGGGGTGACGATCGAGGAGACGCGGCTTTCGCGCCTCGCGTAAGCGCCGGAGATCGCGGGCGCGATGCTGCGTCGTCAGCAGGCGGACGCGATCGTTTCGGCGCGCTTCCGGATCGTCGAGGGCGCGGTAGGCATGGTCGAGGCCGCGCTGGAACACCTGGAAAAAGGCGGGAAGATACGGCGTAATGACGAGCGGAAGGCCGCGATGGTGAGCAACCTGATGGTGGTGCTGTGCGGCGACCGCAGCGTGCAGCCGGTGGTGAATACGAGGACTCTGTACACGGGGTGATGTCGAGAAAGTTCGCGGATCTAAAGAACGACACGCTTGCGCGAGAGGTTCGTTCGGATGCACGGCTCTGAACGAGATTGAGGGAGCGGAACACGAAAGTGGGTCACGCTCGCGCTAGAACATGCGAAAGCAATCTGTGGGGTTGTACGAAACTTTGCCGCGATAAAGCACGGTCATGGCCGACGAACGCAAGTCCATTCTCCTTCGCATTTCACCTGTGCTGTGGGAAGAGATCAGCCGCGGTGCTCAGCGTGATTTACGCTCGACCAATGCGCAGATTGAGTTCCTGCTCAGGCAGGCTTTGCGAGGTCAGGACAAGGGTGGGGGTGGGGGAGGCGGTGGGGGAGAGGCATCGAGAAAAAAAGCTGGGTCCGCGTGCGTGAAGCACACGAGCCCAGCCTCCTGGAGGAGAGGAAGTAATTCGAAGGACTTGGAAGAGCCGAGGGACGTGAGGGATGGCGTTAGTTCAGCTTTTTGAGAGCCGCGATGATCGCTTCGGGTTCGTCGCGCTTGCGGTAGTCGGCGTTGACGAAGGCGTGGGTGATTTTGCCGTCGCGGCCGATGACGTAGGTGGCGGCGAGAGGGAGTTCCCAGGACTCGTCGCCGTTGATCTTGGGCAGGTCGAGGCGGTCTTTAAACTTCTCGACGAGTGAACCGGGCATTTTGTAGACGATGCCGTACAGGTGGCCGACCTTGTTGCCGGTGTCGCTGAGCACCGCGAACTGCAGTGCGTTCTTTTCGGCGGTCGTGAGGGTGTTGTCGGGTTTTTCCGGCGTGAGAGCCACAAGCTGCCCGCCCGCGGCCTTAATCTCGCCGAGGGCGTCTTGGTAGGCGTGCAACTGGATGTTGCAGAACGGGCACCAGCCGCCGCGATACCACGTGAGGACTACGGGGCCTGATTTGAGCATCTTGCTTAGGCTGACGGGCTTGCCGGTGGCGTCGTTGAGCGTGAAATCAGGCGCGGTGGCGCCGACCTTAAGCGCGCTGGCCAGCACGCCGGATTCGCCGACTTGCTTGGTGCCGTTTTCGTAGAGCGCGACGGTTTCCTTGGGTGCGCGTTGGGCGGTTTGGTTGGTGATCTCGTCGAGCTTGGTCTGGAGTTTGCTGGCCGAACCGGTCGGGGCCATGCCAGCCGGAGCAGTACCAGCGGCGTCTGCGGCTTCCTTCTTCATGTCGCCCAAGCGAGGATCTTCACCGGTGGCTTTCTTCCAGTTCGCCTCGGCCTTGGGGAGGAGGTTCTTGCCATCCTTGAGCCACGACTTGCGGGTCTCGGTGAAGAAATCTTTGTAGAAGAGAAAGAGTCGGTTGTTCTCGACCGTGAAGGACTTGGGATCGATTTGGACCTTGCTGCCGTCGTTGCCCAGGGCATAGGCGCACCAACCGCCGTACGCGGGCTCGTACTTGGCGGGGTCGGCCTTGAAGAGGTCTAGGTTGGCCTGCGACGCGAAGCGATAGGTGGCGCCCTCATAGGCGTATGCGAACTTTGCGTCGCCCTTGGTGGCCTTGCCGCCACCTTCGGGGAAGTAGGCGACCGGGTCGTAACCATCGATCGCGGGGCCGCTCTTGGTGACGTTGTACTGCGCGACCGCACGAGTGGGTGGTGCGAACTCGCCTGCGGCGAAGGCCGGACTGACGGCGAACGTTCCGAGCGTCACGAACGAACCAGCAAGAAATAGGGCGACTGAGTTTACACGTTTCATAAAAACTCCTCATACCAGCAAAGTTGGGTCTAGGGTCGAAGGGTTGCCGTTCCTAATCGAACGAGGCCTTTGCCTTCTTTCTTTGAGATTCCTGTCAGCGCGAAATGGTTACACGGTCGTTTCGGCCGCAGATTCGAGGCGGTCGGCGTGGTCGCACCGCTACCATCGCGTCCGGTGCCGCAGACCCAGACAGAATCCAAGCTGTTCCCGCGATGGGTTCTGTTCGCTCATCTTGTGGCGGTGGCTCTGCTCCAATCAACCTCCACGGCCTCGATGTTCATCCTCCCGGTGCTGGTGCGGAAGCGATTTGGCGCGGCGGACTGGCCGACGCTGGTCGTCACTTCTGCTCCGACCATTTTCTTTGTGCTCTCGATTTTCTGGAATGACTACTTCGCACGGCGGTCGATGGCGCGGTATCTGGCGGTGTACTGGTTGATCGCGTGTCTTCCGATGGCCTTTGTTGCGTTCGCGACGAATTACTGGATGGTGCTGGTGCCGCACCTGATCGCGTGCGTGGGCGGTGCGGGGTATCACCCGCCGTCGGGCGAGCTGTTTAAGCGCTTGTACCCGGATGCGTCGCGCGGCCGGGTGTACGGGCTGATTACGTGCGTGCAGATGATCGCGGGCGCGGGGATGGCCTATGGCGTGGGCGAGTGGCTCTCGCACGACGAGAACGCGTTCCGATTTTACATGCCCATCGCGGCTGTGCTGCAACTTGCTGGCGTGATTGTCATGGGGATGCTCGCGTACAAGACAGGGATCAGCGACGCGCGTGAACTCAAGGAAGGGCGCGGCGGGCTCAAGGTTGCGGCCGTCTTCGAGCCGGTGATTCACATGCGCCAGGTGCTCAAGGAAGACCCAATCTTTGCGCGGTACGAGGCCGCGTACATGACCTACGGCGTTGGGTGGATGGTGTGCTTCGCGTTGTTGCCGATCTTGGTGACATCCAAGCTTCACCTTCGGTACGACGAGATCGCGGAGTCGACGCACGTCCCGTACTTGCTCGCGATGGTCGCGATGATGATCCCGGCGGGACGGTTGCTCGACAAGCTCGGGGCCGTTCGCAGCACGGGGGTCTCCTTCGCGTTGCTAACGCTGTACCCACTGGGGCTGATCGCGGCGACGAGCCCGCACCAGCTTGCGGCGGTGAGCGTGGTGTACGGGATAGCGCACGCGGGCGCGAGCGTCGGGTGGGCGCTCGGGCCGGTTGCTCTTGCGCCGACGCCGGCGAAGGTGCCGCACTATGTGGCGATCCACGCGTCGCTGGTGGGGCTGCGCGGCACGGTATTTCAGGGGCTAGGTGTGCTTTTGTATTGGATGACGGGGAGCTTCACCGCGCCGCTCGCCATCGCGGCTGGGGCGTTCGTGTGGTCGGCGGTGCAGATGTGGCGATTGCACGCGCGGATGCACGCGGCGCGGATTGCGGCGTTGAACGAGCCGGGATCAATAACGTAGTGCTACGAGCCGCGCTTGAAACTCGGCTGAGAGATCAGGCAAAGAACGAACAGTGGCAGCTCACGCGGGGCGTTGGGGTGCCCGGGAACGCGGTGGCGCGTGAACAGTCTGTCTTCGAGGCTATTTCAGAGCCAAGAAATCGAAGGCGTGGAGACGGGTTGAAAAACCCATCTGCTCAGAAATGTGAGGATTCTGAAGCAGACTGTCAAGCCCGTCTCAGCACCACGAAGCTCCCGAGACCGAGCAGCACGAAGAACCCGGCGAGTGAGCCGAACACGACCGCGCTGGCTTTGGTGTCGGCGCGGAACGCCGTGGAGACGGGGACGTACACGGTCTGTGCTGCGACGATCTCGCCCATCTGCCACCCGTATCCGCTGGTACGGCCGTAGATCTCGACCTGCTCGGGAGGCGCGGTCTCGGGGGTGGTGTGACAATCGAGGCACTTGGCGTCTTTGATCGCCATGGGCTTGGAGATGTAGTAGTTCCGAGTGCCGTTGAGTTCGCGGATTCCGGAGAGTTCTTGAAGCGTGGGATCGGCTTTGAACTGGTCAACGAGCGACTGCTCGAACGCGTCGGCCTTGTCGTCGGCCAGAGTGGGGTTAGGCGATGCTTCTTTATAGACAAAGCCAGCGTATCGCTCGCTCGCGCGGAAGTTCGAGAACACGGTGCGGGCCGCGAAGCCGGGGACCATTTCCTTGACGAAGTGCTGGGGATCGAGCGAGTCTGCGGCCAGAGCTGGTCGAACATTTTTGGCGGTGTACGAGCGTACCGCGTTCATGGTGCTCAAGAGGATTTCGGCCCTGCTCACGGTCTCGCGTTCGGCGGTTTTATCGCGTTCGTGCCGTGCTTCGAGCAGTCCGTATCCGAGCGCGGCCAGCGCGAGTAGCATCGCGCTGAGCAGCCCGCTGGCCGCGCCGAGCCCCAAGCGGTTCCGCCTCGCGAACTTTCGTAGCCGGTACGCGGTAGTAGGCGGCCTAGCCTGGATCGGGTCGTTGTGGAGGTAGCGCTCGATATCGTCCCCGAAGGCCGACGCCGTTTCGTAGCGCCTCGTGCGGTCTTTCTCCATGGCCTTCATCACGATCCAGTCGAGATCGCCAGCAAGAAGCTGGCGTAGCGAGCGCAGGTCGGTGCTGCGCTGGCGTGCGATCTGTTCGATCGCGGACGCGGAGGCTGAGCGGGCGGACGCGAGCTTCTCACGAGACGTTCCCGGCGCTTGGTTCACGGCTGCGCCATCAGGGCTTGAAATGACCGAGGAGCCTTCTTTAGTTTTGGAGGCTTTGCTCAGACGCGTCGAAGGCCGCGACGGCTCTTCATCGCGCAAGATCCGCTGGATCTCCGCGTGATCCGCGACCCGAATTTTCTCGCTGTCGAAAGGCTTTACGCCCGACACCAGTTCGTAGAGAAGAACGCCCAGTGAGTAGATGTCGGTGCGTGTGTCAACGTCGAGCCCCGACATGGCGGCCTGCTCGGGGGACATGTACTCGGGCGTGCCGATGAACTGCTTGAACCCTGTAAAAACAGTCTTGTCGGTGAGTTCCTGGTTCATCGCTTTGGCGATGCCAAAGTCGATGACCTTCACGACGGGCTTGTCGTCGTGCAGCGTGACGAGGACGTTGCTGGGCTTGATGTCGCGGTGGATGATGCCCTTGTGGTGAGCGTGCTGCACGGCGTGGCAGATGTTCACGAAGAGTTCGAGACGGGCCGAGGTGCTGAGCTTGGCCGAGTCGCAGTACTCGGTGATCGGCACGCCGCGGACAAGTTCCATGACGAAATACGGCCTGCCGAGGTCGGTCGTCCCTGCGTCGAAGACTCGCGCGATGTTGGGATGGTCCATCATCGCCAGAGCCTGTCGCTCGGCCTCGAAGCGGCCGATGACTTGCTTGGTGTCCATGCCCGGCTTGATAACCTTGAGCGCGACCCTGCGGCGGACGGGGTGCGACTGCTGGGCCATGTAGACGTACCCGAACCCGCCCTCGCCGATGAGCTGCAAAAGCTTGTAGTTGCCGATGGTGTCGCTGACGTTCTCACTGCGAACCGCGACCGGCGAGACCGAGGGCGCTGCGGGCCAGGAGGGACCGGTCCGTTCGTCTCCGGAATTTGGAGGGATGCTGGTCATCGCCGGGAGTGTACGGCAAAGCGAACGAATCGTCCGGGAGTGGATGCTCGTTCCGAGCCTTAGGCAATCACGCTGCGCACCACGACCAGCGCTGTGATGCTGATGCACACCCACAGCAGCACCCCGAGCATCATCGCCCGCCAACCAACCAACGCGATCGCCTTCCGCGACAGTCCGCTGCCGATCAGGAAGAGCGCGAGCGCGAAGCCCGCCCCGGCGAAGAGCTTGATCTGCGGTTCCCACGCGGCCAGCGCTGGCACGATCGACCGTACTGCGCTGGTCACGAGGAAGAGCCCGATGAACCACGGGACCGGCGCGGATGCTCTTTTGGCTCGCGTCGTGTTCGATGGCTTATTTATCTCTTGATCGTCCTGTTGTTCCGCGCGTCGCGTGATCCAGGCTGCGAACACGGTGATCGGCAGGATCCAGAGCACGCGCGAGAGCTTGACGACGTTGGCGGTGTCGAGCGCCGAAGGGATGTTGTCGTGAGCCGCGGGGTCGTAGCCTTTGCTGTACGCGGTGGCCGCGCCGACGACCGAAGAGAGGTCGTGGATCGCCACGCCCGCCCAAGTTCCGAACTGGGTCTGGCTCAAGTGCAACGCTTGGCCGACCACGGGGAAGAGCCACAGTGCGACCGCGTTGAGTAAAAAAACTGTTCCCGTCGCGACGGCCATGCTCGCGCCCGAGGCGTTGATGGCCGACCCGACTGCGGCGATTGCGCTCCCGCCGCAGATCGCGGTGCCCGACGAGATCAGCAGTGTGATCTCGCGTCCGAGTTTCAGTGCTTTCCCGGCCGCGAACCCGAGCGCGAGCGTGCCGACGATGGTGACCGCTGCGAAAAGCAGCCCGTCCTTGGCGGTGTGCAATACCGTGCCTAGGTCCATGCGCAGACCGAGCACGACGACGCACAGTTGGATCAGCAGCTTTGAGTACTTTTTCGCTTCCGCTTCGAAGGCCGTCAGCCCGATCAGAGCCAGCACGATCCCGAGCGCGAGCGCGATCGGCGGCGAGCACCACGGCGTGAGGCAGAACCCGGCTGCGGATAGGAAAATAGCGCGGCGCACCGCCACCGGTGCTCCGGCTCTGGGTGCCTTGTTCGCAACTGGTTCGGAACTTGTTTTCGAGGGCGAGTTTGTCAAGAGCGGCTACTGTAAGCCCGGTTTCCGCACGAGAATGCTGCGCGATGACCTCGCGAGAACAAACCCGACGCGCGCGGGTGAGAATGATCCGCACGTCACGCTTGAAGCAGAAGCGTTTGCCCCGAGGCCGCCGCAACCTCGCACAGGAGCACCATTGCGATGGACCTTCGTCTCCCCCCGTTTCCCTCTCCGCTGGCTGTTCACTGGCAGCATGACCCGAGCGTCTGCTTCCTCAACCACGGCTCCTTCGGCGGCTGCCCTTCCGAGGTTCTGCAGGCTCAGAATCGCCTTCGAAACCGCATGGAAGCCGAGACGATCCGTTTCTTCGTTGAAGACACATGGGCCCTTATGGACCGCGCCCGGGCCGCACTTGGGTCGTTCGTGTCGGCGCGGGCTGAAGACATTGTTCCGATTCCCAACGCGACCTTCGCTGTTACCACGGCGTTGAACCACATGACCTCGACGGGGTATCTCAAGCCCGGCGACGAGATTCTCGCCAACGACCATGAGTACCCGGCCTGTCTGAACAATCTCCGGGCCGTCTGCGCCCGCGGCGAGGTGAAGGTTGTCATGGCCGAGATCCCGTTTCCTGTCACGAGCCCCGAGCAGGTCTTGGAACTGTTGATGAGCAAGGTCACGCCGCGCACCAAGGCTGCTCTCGTGAGTCATGTCACGAGTTCGAGCGGTTTGGTGATGCCAGTTGAGATGCTGGTTCCTGAATTAGAGAAGCGCGGCGTGCGGACGATCATCGATGGCGCGCACGGGGTGGGTTTTCTGCCGCTGAATCTCACGCTCTTAAATCCGAGCTATTACACGAGCAACTGTCACAAATGGCTCTGCGCGCCCAAGGGCTCCGCGTTCCTTTGGGTTCGCGGGGAGCTACAGAAAGACTTCCGGCCGCTTGTGCTTTCGAACTTTGCGGAGAAGCCCAAGCCGGGCCGCCCGGCTTTTCATACAGAGTTTGACTTTGTCGGTACGAACGACATGACCCCGTTCCTGACCATCCCTGACGCGATCAGTTTCATGCCGACGATCATCCTCGGCGGCTGGCCGACGGTGATGAAACGAAACCGAGACTTGACTCTGGCGGCCCGCGACGTGCTCTGCCGCAAGCTGAGCATCGCCGCGCCCGCGCCGGACTCGATGATCGCGTGCCTCGCGACGATCCCGCTTCCGCCGCACACGCCGGAGCGGCACGCGAAGCTCTTGCGAAGGCCGACGAACTATCACGACGCGCTTCAGGACTCGTTGCTCGAACGCTGGCGGATTCAGGTTCCGATCTGGTCAACGGGTACGCCGCCCAAGCGTGTGATTCGCGTGGGGGCGCAGGTGTACAACTCGATCGGGCAGTATGAATATCTCGCGGAGGCGTTGGCGGTCGAGCTTGAGCGGGAGCGTGCGCTCTGAACAAAGCTGTTCTAGAACCAAGAAGTAGAAGGAGTAGAGGCGGGTTGAAAACTCATCTCTCTAGAAGTTTAAGGGTTCTAAAGCAGACCGTAAATTACGCCTTCTTCATCAGCTTTACTGCCTTGAACGACCCGTCCAGGATTTTGTCCGCGTCGGCCCGGAGCCAGTCGTTGAGAACTCCCGCGTAAACGCTGCGGAAATCGATTTTGAACTTCAGATCGCCGTCGTCGAGGTCTGTGAGCGAGGGGTGATCGCCAAAGACCCCCGGCTTGACCATCGGGCCCAACAGGAACATTGGTGCGGCTGTGCCGTGGTCGGTGCCTTGGCTGGCGTTCTGCGCGACGCGGCGTCCGAACTCGGAGAACGAGAGCGTCAGCACACGCTCGGCGTTGCCTTGGGCCTTGAGGTCGTCGTAGAACGATTTCACGGACGCGGCGAACTGGTTGAGCAACTGCCCGTGCCGGCCTTGGGCACCGCCCTGGCCAGCGTGGGTGTCGAAGCTGCCGTGGGTGACGTAATACACGCGGGTTTTCAGGCCGGCGCGGATCATTGACGCCACCATCGAGAGCTGGTTGGACAACTGCCCGCCGGGGTACGCCACGCTCGGCTTGAGCTCGACGGCCTTGCGGATCATCTCGCTGGAGATCTGCGCGTCCATGGACGTGCGCATAAGGAACGCGGCGTTTGACTCGCCATTGGTGCCATCCGTGCGCCGCGTCAACTGCTGGTACGGCGCGCCCAGTGAGCGGTGGATGTCCGCGCCGCTCCACTTGAATAGTTCGGGAGACTCGAACGCGACGGGCTTGACTTGCCGGCCTTCCATCGCCAGCGGTGCGCTGCGCCCGATGGCGATCCCCGGCGGGCCGCCCGCGTCGCTGGCGGTCTTCATGGCTTGCTCGCGCTTGCCGCTCTCGCCCTTGCCGAACCCGCAGCACTCGCTGTCGAAGTAGCGCCCGAGCCAGCCGTCGCCGGTCGCGTCGGTGTCGGCGGTCTGCCAGATGTCCATAGATTTGAAGTGCGAGCGGTTCGGGTTGGGGTATCCGACGCCTTGGATGATGGTGGCCATGCCCTCGTCATAGAGCGACTTGAGCCCTCCCATCTGCGGGTGGAGCCCGACGCCGTCGGCCTTGGAGAGTTTGAGGGCCTCGTTCTCTTTGATGGCGATGCCTGGTCTGGCCTTGAAGTACTGCGGCATGCCGTAAGGCACGACGGTGTTGAGCCCGTCGTTGCCGCCGCCGAGTTGGACGACGACGAGGATGCGGTCTTCGGGGATGCCCGCGGCCGAGGAGAGCCCTCTCATCGATTCGTGCATGGCGAGCGCTGATGATTGCAAGAACGCAGGGATGGTCGCGGCGGCCGAGGCGAGAACGAGTCCGCTGTGTAAAAACTCGCGGCGAGTGAAGGCGTTCTTGAACGTTTCGTTGCGGTCGGCCATGGTGAGGACTCCTGGAGCGGGTCGGACAGGTCAGCGGTCGTTGAAGAACCGTGGGAGCGAAGTGTGGGTGCAAAGTGCGCTGCGCTTGGCTAGCAGAGCTGGTACTCGGGCGTGGCTGTGATAAGCAGGAGCAGCGCGGTGACGAGGTCGGGCGTGATGTGCCCGCCGCGCTCGTTGACAAACGAGACGAGCGGATCGCGGGCCGAGGCGGGGGCCGAGCCGGTCGTGAGACGCAGCAGATACTCTGTGACGCGCGACGGATCGCTGTTGGCACCGGGGTCCGCCTTTTCGAGCTCGGCCAGCAGCGGCATGGGGTCGTATTTCTGCGTGTCCGCTGTGGCGTCGTACCCGACCGGCTTCTTGCCGGTGAGCAGGAAAGCGAGAATGTTCTGGCGCACGAACAAGGTTGAGGTGTTGATCCACGCCCGCCCGCCCTCCCAGCCCTTCACGCTTGGCGGGAAGAAGAGGTTCTGCCCCATCAGGTCCAGAGCGTCGTTCAAGATTGAAAGATCGCGGGTCGGCGGCGTCATCGACCGGACCGCGCCGACCAGCAACTGCACGGGCGACTTGATCTGCTGTCCCATGAAGGCCGGGTCGTAGAAGTGTTGGCTTGACAAGATCTGTTTCAGCGTGGGCTTGAGTTCGTAACGTTGCGTCAGGAGAGTGGCCGCGATTTGATGGATGACTGTGCCGATGCCGTCGTCGAGGTCGCGGTCGCTCTGCCGTTCGAGCGAGGGCAGGTCGTTCACGAAGAACCCGTAGAGCTTCCGGGCCATGAACTGGGCGCAGTCTCGCTGACCAAGAATGATGCGGACGAAATCGTCACCGTCGGAGTTCCCGATCTTCCCAAGGATGTTTTTCTTGGCCGTGTCGTGGTTGTTTCTATCGAAGACGAAATCGTCGTCCTTGAAGGTGTACCCGGTGAGCGATCGAGCGCCTTCCTTGATGTCCTTCTCGGTGTACCTGCCCACGCCGAGGCTGAAGAGCTCCATGATCTCTCGCGCAAGATTCTCGTTGGGGTGGTCCTTGCGACTCTGGTTGTTGTTGAGATAGGCCAGCATCGCCGGGTCGCGGATGATGCCGAAGAGGAGATCGCCGAAGTTTCCCAGCGCGTGGGTGCGGAACAGCTGGTTCTGCTTGAACATATGGAAGCTGTTCTCGATCGTGCGGTAGCTGGTGGCGAAGTGACCGTGCCAGAACAGGGTCATCTTCTCTTCCAACGGCCGTGGCGTCTCGATCATCTTCTTGAGCCACCACTTCTGCATGTCGTTAATCTGCTCGCGGTCCTTGCGTTCCTGCTCCTGCTTCATCTTGCGGAACTTGGCGACCAGGTCCTCGTTCTGGGCCTTCTGCGCCTTGCGATAGGCTTGTTTCTCTTCCTCGTTCGCTGGCCGCATGATGCTGCTGTCGAAGCGGTCGGGGCGGATCGGTTCCTCGCCAGTGTTGCCGGGGTTGAGCAGGTGGTCGACCGATTTTTCGAGCCCCCAGCCCACGAGGGTCTGGATCTGCTGCGGCGTGCCGCCGAACCCGGCTCGCCAGAGAAGGTGCCGTGCCTGTTCGTAGCCGAACTTGTTCGTGGGGAGGGCGGAGAGCGATGTGTTCACGCGCGGCAGGGCGGCATCAGGCTTGGCGGGTGATTTGGAAACAGGCTGGGAACGGCGTGTGAGAAACGGCATCGATCGTTCTCCGGCTGCGGCCTACCGATCCAAGTTTCGCTCGATTCGATCTATCAAGATGTCCGGCACAAAGAGGTCGCAGTGCTGAACGCCGATTAGCACGAAAGATTTCACTCGGATCCTCGGACTGAGCCCCGACATTTTTCAGCGAAGTCGATCGACCGAGCGTCTACAAATCTCTTCGTGCTAGATCTATCGGGCGTTCCCGATCCACAGGCGTCATCTTAAAGTTTCTGGGGATTTCCGTGAGATGATTTCGGACCCGGCACTGATCGAGGACTTTTTTTCTCGCTCGAACGGTTCGAGCCGTGCCCTTGCCGCGAGCGTAATAACTCAGACTCCGATGGTGTTCACGCCGCAATCGACATAGATCGTCTCGCCCGTGACTCCCTCGGAAAGGTCGCTGGCGAGGTACACGGCCGTCTTGCCGACGTCCGATCCCTCGGTCCCACGACGCAGCGGAGCTCGCTTGATGGCGTGCTCTTCCATCTCGCTCGTGCCGCCGACGGCCGAGCTGGCTAGCGTGCGGAGGTACCCGCCGGAGATAATGTTGACCCTGATTTTGTGCTCGCCCAGCTCGGCGGCGAGATAGCGCCCCGTGCATTCCAGGGCGGCCTTGGCCACGCCCATAACGTTGTACCCGGGCACAACTTTCTCTGCGCCGTAATAGCTCATAGCCATGATCGAACCGCCCGTTCGGGACATGATTGGCTTAGCCCGTTTGGCCATCGCTAGCAGGGTGTACGACGAGATGTCGATGGCGGAGAGGTACGCCGCGCGTGGCGTCTCGACAAACTTTCCGGGCTGGAGCCATTCGCGATCGGCGAAGGCGATGGAGTGGACCAGATAGTGCATGTGGTCGAATTTTTCGGCATAGGCCGCGAATGCCGCGTCGGTCTCGGAATCGCTCCCGGCCTCGAGCGGGTGGAACCAACCGTCGG
>Ga0209181_10001110_pt1 | contig 47959 bp, 38 predicted proteins | sample MAT05_FD_187208 | JGI IMG/M metagenome (GOLD analysis project Ga0209181, IMG submission 187208) | Freshwater microbial communities from Lake Fryxell liftoff mats and glacier meltwater in Antarctica - MAT-05 (SPAdes) (version 2) | ecosystem: Environmental > Aquatic > Freshwater > Ice > Liftoff... | reverse complement strand
GGTGGCATCGCTTCCTGACCTGGCATCCAGCCCGCCCATCCGCAAGACCACCGCCCGGCTGCGCCACCTGGCGTTGGTGCTGCCGCTGGCGGCGGTCATCGGCATGGCCGTCTACGGGTGGCGGTTGTCTGTGGCGCATGACGGTCTGCGGGCTGCGACCACAGCGCAGGCCGGATTGCGGGCGATGCAGCTGACCGACGCCCGGGCCGACCAGATCGAGTCGCTGCTGAACGGTGTGGACATCGTGCTGCGGCAGTTCCGCGACCATTGGGCGGCGGGTAACCCGGACGCCGCGCGGGCCACCGTCCAGTCGGCGCTGGCGGCGGTCCCACCGGACTCGATCCGAAATTTTGCGATTGCCTCGGCCGAAGGCGCGCTGCTTTTTTCAATGAAGCCGGTGCAGACGCCGCCCGACGGGCCGAGGACGGGCGTCGACCGCGACTACTTCAAGTTCCACAGCCGGCAGGCGGTGGACCAGAGCTTTCTCAATCCGCCGGTGGTCGGTCGGGCCTTGGGGGCCTGGGTCATTCAGCTGACCCGCCCCGTTCTCCAGGACGGGCGCTTCGACGGTGTGGCCCTGGTGGCGCTGTCGCCGCATTACCTCTCGGCTGCGCTGGCCAAGACGGCGGTGGCGCCGGACGATGTGATCAGCCTGGTCTTCAATGACGGCACCTTCGCCGCCCGAAGCCGGGACCTGGACAAGGTGCTGGGCACCCGCTTGCCTGCGGATCGTTCGTTTTTGCAGCCGGGTGCACCCGGCTCCGGCGTGGTCCGGTTGGTGGCCTTTACCGACCAGCGGCCCCGCCTGTACGCCTGGCGTCGCCTGTCGGGTTACCCGCTGATCGTCAATGTCGGCCTGGACGAGGCCGCCATCCTGGCGCCGGTCGACACCGAAATTGCCCTCAGCACCTTGCACACCGGCATCGGACTGGCGCTGATGGCCTTGCCGGTGGGCGCCACCGCCGACGGCATCCTGCTGGTCGGACCGCCTGGCCGGGTGCTGGACTCGAACCGCAGGTTCAAGGCGATGTGGCAGATCCCCCGACGGCTGTCGCGGGCCGATGAGGACGACCGGCTGCTGGCGCATGTGCGGGACCGCCTGCCCGACCCGGACGCCTTCATGCAGCAGGTCGAGTCGCTGTACCCGTCGGATGAGCAGCGCACCGCCGTCATCCACTTCAAGGACGGCCGGGTGTTCGAGCGCCATACCCAGCCGGTGCTGCTGGACGACCTGCAGGCGCGGCTGTGGTCGTTCCGGGACATCACCGAGCAGCGCCGCGCCGAGGACCAGCTCAAGGCGAATGAAACCCGGCTGCGTGCGATTTTTGACGGCGCGCGGGATGGCATCCTGGTCGCCGACGGGCAAACCCGCTGTTTCATCGACGCCAACCCGGCCATCTGCGCGATGCTGGGCCACGACCGCGCGCAGTTGTTGCGGATGGGCGTGGCTGGTCGAGGACGAGCCGGTCAACCGCGAGATCACCCAGGCGCTGCTGCAGTCGGTCGGGCTGGTCGTCGATACTGTCGAGGACGGGCTGGCGGCGGTGGACCGTGTGCTGAACCAGGCCTACGACCTGGTGCTGATGGACATGCAGATGCCCACGATGGACGGCCTGGACGCCACCCGGCGCCTGCGACAACTGCCCAACGGCGAAAATCTGCCGGTGGTCGCGATGACGGCCAACGCCTTCGACGAAGACCGGGCGCGTTGCCTGGCGGCCGGCATGAACGACTTTCTCGCCAAGCCCACCGACGCGGCAGCGTTTTTTTGACACCGTGCTGCGCTGGCTGGACCGGCCGGCGGCCTGAGCGGACACAACCCGCCCAGACCACCGCGCCGGCCCTGCCGGTGCGGTCTGGCCTCACGATTGACCCAACAAGGGCGTAGCTCCATGGCCATCCAATGGTTTCCTGGCCACATGCATGTCACCCGCAAGGCCATTGCCGAGCGGGTCAAGACCGGTATCGACGTCGTGATCGAGTTGCTGGACGCCCGGCTGCCGGGCTCCAGCGCCAACCCGCTGCTGGCCGAGCTGACAGCGGGCAAGCCGGCGCTCAAGCTGCTGAACAAGCAGGATCTGGCCGATACCGAGCGCACCGCGCTGTGGCTGGCGCACTACAACAGCCTGCCCGCCACCCGCGCCATCGCGCTGGACGCCAGCGAGCCCGCGCCGGCCGCCCGGCTGATCGCCGCCTGCCGGGATCTGGCGCCGCTGCGGGGCGGCATGGTCAAACCGCTGCGGGTGCTGATCTGCGGCATCCCCAACGTGGGCAAATCGACCCTGATCAACACCTTGATGGGCAAACGCGCCACCAAGACCGGCGACGAGGCCGGCATCACCCGGATCGAGCAGTGCCTGGTGCTGGCCAACGATGTCTATTTGTTCGACACACCCGGCATGTTGTGGCCCAAGGTGCTGGTGCCCGAAAGCGGCTACCTGCTGGCCGCCAGCGGCGCGATCGGGCGCAATGCCTACGACGAGCAGGAGGTGGCGTTTGAGCTGCTGGCGGTGCTGCAGCCGGTGTATGCCGAGCGCATCGAGTCCCGTTACCGGTTGAGCGCTGTGGCGGCCATGCCGACCGAGGACCTGCTGGACGCCATCGGGCGCCAGCGCGGGCTGGTGCGGTCGGGTGCGCGCATCGACTTGCAGAAGGTGGCCGAGGTGGTGCTCAACGACTTCCGCGCGACGGCGCTGGGCCGGATCACGCTGGAGACGCCGGTGCAGTTTGCCGGCTGGCTGGCGGCGGCCGAGGCTGAGGAGGCGGCGCGTCTGGCGCGCAAGGCGGAGCGGGGCGCGCGCTGACCGTCCTGGGGCTCCGGCAGGCGGCCGACCGTGGTGGCGTCGATCGACGACGGCGCTGCAGGGCAGCCGCCTGGGCATCCCGACCGGGTGCGGCCAACTTCGTCGATTTGGACGATGGCGGGCGCCGCAGCGCGCGGATAGCGTGGCGCCCTTTCCATCTGCGGGAGTGCAAGACATGAAACTCGACTCGACGATTTCGGCCGTGATCACTGGCGGGGCCTCGGGCCTGGGCGCGGCCACGGCACGCCGGCTGGCCGCCGCCGGTGTCAAGGTGGCGCTGTTCGACCTCAATGCGGCGGCCGGCGAGGCCTTGGCGGCCGAGTTGGGCGGCGTGTTCTGCGCGGTCGACGTAACCAACGAGGACTCGGTCGATGCCGGCTTCGTGAAGGCCCGCGCGGCGATCGGGCAGGAGCGCATCCTGGTCAATTGCGCCGGCACCGGCAACGCCATCAAGACGGCCAGCCGCGACAAGACCACCGGCGAGATCCGGGCGTTTCCGACCGCCAACTTCGAGCGCATCATCCAGATCAACCTGATCGGCACCTTCCGCTGCATCGCCAAGAGCGCGGCCGGCATGCTGAGCCTGCCGGCGCTGGCCGACGGCGAGCGCGGCGCCATCGTCAACACCGCCAGCGTGGCGGCGCAGGACGGCCAGATCGGCCAGGCCAGCTACGCGGCCAGCAAGGCCGGCGTGGTCGGCATGACGCTGCCGATCGCCCGCGACCTGATGGGCGAAGGCATCCGCGTCAACACCATCCTGCCGGGCCTGTTCAACACCCCGCTGCTGCAGGGCGCGCCCGAGAACGTCAAGACCGCGCTGGCCGCGTCGGTGCCGTTCCCTAAACGTCTGGGCGACCCGGACGAGTACGCCCGATTGGCCGAGTTCATGGTCACCAACGGCTACTTCAACGGCGAGAGCGTGCGGCTGGACGGCGCGATCCGGATGGCGCCGCGCTGAGGTCTTGCCGCGGGCAGGGCGCCTGAGCGCAGGCAAGCCGGGTGCGGCCAGCGGGTGCGATGATGGTCAGCCGTCCACCTGCCTGACCCGATGCCTGCTCGCGCTGCCCCGCCGATCATCGCCACCTTGCAACTTGCCACGCGGGTGGTTCTGGTTTTGGCCTGGACACTGACTGCCGCCCAGACCACCGCCCAGACATCCCCCCAGACCGTTGCCCAGACCTCCCCCCAAACGCAGCGCTTCCCCGGCCACGATGTGATGCCGGGCCGGCTGTTGACGCCGCCAGCCGGTGCGTCTGATCTGCCGGTGACACCCTGGCGCGTGATCGGCCTGCCCAAGCAGAGCAAGCCGGTCACCCGGTTCTCAGCCGTCACGCTGGACGGCCAGCGTGTGCTGCGGGTGGAGGCGGTGGCGTCCTACGCCAACCTGGACCACCCCCTGGTGGACGTGCCCGAGGGCACACGCCGGCTGTCCTGGCGCTGGCGCGTGGATGAGCTGGTGGCGGGCGCCGACCTGCGCCGCAAGGATGGGGACGACAGCCCGGTCAAGGTCTGCGCGCTGTTCGATTTGCCGATGTCGGCGTTGCCGTTTGTCGATCGGCAGTTGCTGCGCATGGCCAGGGTGAGTGTTGGCGAAATCCTGCCATCGGCCAGCATCTGTTATGTCTGGGACAACCGGCTGGCACCGGGCACGGTGCTGGACAACGCCTTCACCCGGCGCGTCCGCATCATCGTGTTGCGTGGCCCCGAAACCCCGCTGCGCGGCTGGGTCAGCGAGCAGCGGGATCTGGCGGCCGATTTTTTGCTTCTGTTCGGCGATGAAGCCAAGACCGTGCCGCCGCTGATGGGCGTGGCGGTGGGCGCCGACGCCGACAACACTGGCGGCCGCAGCCTGGCGTTTGTCGGCACCCTCACGCTGGAGTGACGCGCCGGGCGGGTGCGCCGCGCTTTGGGGCAGCGGCGTCAATGCGCGGCGACGACCTCGGGCACTGCTTGTGCCGGCGGCGTGTTGCGGCTACGGCCGCAGCGCACCAGGCCATCGATCATTACCATGCCCACGCCGGGCAGGTCGCCGAGTTGCACGCTCTCCAGCAGGCTGCGGCCGGCGCTGTGCTGGGCCCGGTCCAGGAAGACGAAGTCGGCATCCCGCCCGGGCTCGATCAGCCCGCTGTTGAGCCGCCGCAGCCGCGCGGTGTTGCCGGTGGCGAAGCAGAACACCAGTTCGGCCGGGATATTGCCCAGGCTGGACAGCAGCGCGATCAGCCGCAACATGCCCAGCGGCTGCACGCCCGATCCGGCGGGCGAGTCGGTGCCCAGGATCACCCGGTGCGGGCACTTGAGCTGCAACGCGGCTTGCGCTGCGGCAATGGCCACCCGCTCGTTGCCGTTGTGCACGATCTCGATGGCGCGGCTTGATTTTTCACACAGCTCGCAGACATGGGCCTCACTCAAGGCGGTGTGGCCGCCGTTGATGTGGCCGATCACGTCGGCGTCGGCCTCCAGCACCACGTCCTTGTCGATCAGGCCCGAGCCCGGGATGCTGGGCCCGCCGGTGTGGATGGTGCTCTGGATGCCGTGTTTGCGTGCCCAGGCCACCATCTGCCGGGCTTCGTCGCCGGCCTTGACCGAGCCCAGGCCCACCTCGCCCAGCAGCGTGACGCCGGCCGCGGCCAGCTCGGCAAAGTCGCTCTCGACCATGCCGCGCTCGATGACGGGCGCACCGGCCAGCACCTTGACGCCGCTGGGGCGGAAGTTGTCGAAAGCGCGCTGCGCGGTGATGGCCAGGGCCTTGAGGCCGACGATGTCCTTGGGCCGGCCCGGCAGGTGCACCTCACCGGCCGAGATCATGGTGGTGACGCCGCCGTGCAGGCTGCTGTCGATCCAGCCAAGCTGGTTCTGGCGCGGTGTCCAGTCGCCAAACACCGGGTGCACGTGGCTGTCGATCAGGCCGGGCGCCAGGCAGGTCTGGCGGGCGTCGATCAGGGTGGTGGGCTGGGCGGTGTCGCAGTCTTTTTCGCGGCCGACCTGGGTGATCACGCCGTCCACCACCACCACCGTATCGGCGTCGAGGATGGGCCGGTCCAGGTCGCCCGACAGCAGCAAGCCGATGTTGCGGATCACCACCTTGCCGGATTGGCCACTTGCTGCGGGGTCTGCCATACGCTGGACTCTCGAAAGTTGATGGATTGGAGGCTACATGAACCTGAGCGTGAACATGAACATGAACATGACGCATGGTGAGCCTGGGGTGTGGTGCAAGGCCAATCGGTTGCGGCTTGTTTTCTGGCGGCGACAGGCGGGTCTGGCTGTGGCGCGCTGGTTTGCCCCGTTGGCGTCCGGGTCAGCGGGCTCTGGCACAAGTGCGCTGCACCGCATCGACCACAAAGCCCTCCCAGTGCGCCAGCGCTGCGGGCGCCTCCAGGTTCTCGCCCAGAAACGACGACAAGGTGAAGCGGTTGCTGAGGTAGAAGTAGGCCATCGACGCGATCATCAGGTACACGTCCCGTGCGTTCAGATCCGTCCGGAACAGGCCCTGCTCGGCGCCGCTGCGCAATACGCCGTCGGTGATGGCGATCACCGGTGACGAGTACTCTCGCGCCCGCTCGCTCTTGGCGATGTACTTGCCGCGGTGCAGGTTTTCGGTGTTGAGCAGGGTGATGAACTCGGGGTTCTTCTGGTAGTAGCGCCAGACGAAGCGGATCAGCTCACCCAGCGCCCGCTCCGGCTGCCGGGTGTCGAGTGCCAGTGCCTGCTCGGCGGCGTTGAAGCGCCGGTAGGTGTCTTCGAGCACGGCGATGTAGAGCGCTTCCTTGCTGCCGAAGTAGTAGTAGATCATCCGGTCGTAGGACTTGGCCGCGGTCGAGATCTGCTCGATGCGGCCGCCGGCAAAGCCGTGTTTGGCAAACACCCGGGTGGCGGCGCACAGGATGTTGTCGCGGCTGGTCTGGGCGGCCAATGCGCGGGTGCCGACCTTGCGGGCGGGCGCAGGCGCAGCGGTGGCAACGGTCTTGCGCACGCCAGCGGCCACTTGCGGCCTACTGCTCGACGAAGGCGCGCTCGATCACGAAGTCGCCCGGCGTGGAGGTATTGCCCTCCTTGAAGCCGCGCACCTCCAACATGCCCTTCAAGTCACGCAGCAGGCCCGGGCTGCCGCAGATCATCACCCGGTCCACGGCCGGGTCGAGGGCCGGCACACCCAGGTCGGCAAACAGCTTGCCCGACTCGATCAGGTCGGTGATGCGGCCGGTGTGCTCAAACGCTTCACGCGTGACGGTAGGGTAGTAGCGCAACTGCGCGCTCACCATCTCGCCCAGAAACTCGTCTTGGGGCAGTTCGGTCGTGATGTAGTCGCGGTAGGCCAGCTCGGCCACCTCGCGCACGCCGTGCACCAGGATCACCTCGGCAAACTTCTCGTAGGTGGCCGGGTCGCGGATGATGCTCAAGAACGGCGCCAGGCCGGTGCCGCTGCTCATCATGTACAGGCGCTTGCCCGGCAGCAGGTAGTCGATCACCAACGTGCCGGTGGGCTTTTTGCCGACGATGATGCTGTCGCCCACCTGGATGTGCTGCAGCTTGCTGGTCAGCGGGCCGTCCTGCACCTTGATGCTCAAAAACTCCAGCGTCTCCTGGTGGTTCGGGCTGACCACGCTGTAGGCGCGCAGCAGCGGCTTGCCGTTGACGCGCAAGCCGATCATCGTGAAATGGCCGTTCAGGAAGCGCAGCGACATGTCGCGGGTGGTGGTGAACGAGAACAGGCGGTCGGTCCAGTGGTGGACGCTGAGGACGGTTTCTTCGTTGAAGGCGCTCATGGTGACGGTGCTCTGGATTTTGATGTCGGTGCGGGCTGGCCCGGCAAGCCTACCGGCGCGGGCTTGCAGGTTCGGCGGCCTGAATGTAGCATCGCCGCCAACTTGGTTTAGCGGACACTACATGAAATATCGACCTGCAGTGCAGCATCGGATTGTGCCCCAGGCTCAGGGTTGTCCCGGGGTGCCGCACTGAGCAGCCGCGAAGGCGAAGCAGGCATGACCGAGCACGAACACACCAAGACCGACGGCCTGGGCGAAATGGCGCCGGTGGCGAATGTCGGGCTTGCAGGCGGCCAGGCGCAAGACAGCGCTCCGGACGCCGCGCGTCTGTCGGCCGGCTGGGCAACGCCCGCCCGCCATGAGCGCATGGCCGCGCACAAGATCGAATGCAACGCTTGCCCGGTGCTGTGCCAGATCAGCGACGGCAAGGTCGGCGCCTGCGATCGCTATGCCAACCAGGGCGGGGCGCTGGTTCGGGTGGACCCGGTGCTGTTGCTGCGGCGGCACCTGGCAGGCGACACAGCCGTGCAGGACGGCGGGCTGGTGCCGTTTCTGGCGCCGGCCGAGGCGGACGCCGACGCCACCGGCAGCCACGGCGCCGGTCTCGTTGGCGGTACTGCGGCAGCGCCAATATCGACCGATATCTTCGTCACCGCGGTGGGCGCGTCCACCACCTATCCCGACTACAAACCGGCACCGTTCATCGTGTCCTCGGTGGTCGATGGGGTGGACATGGTCACCGTCGTCACCGAGGGCATCTTCAGCTACTGCAGCCTGAAGGTGAAGATCGATACCGACCGCTGGCTGGGCCCCGAGCAGGCTGACGTGCGGTGTGATGGCGAGGTGGTGGGCCATGTGTCCACTGCTGAATACGGCTCGCAGATGCTCAGCCTGGGCGGTGTGCACCACATCACCGGCGGCAGCAAGAAGGCGGGCCGCAGCACGGTGGCGATGATGCTGGCGCTGGGCAACCAGCAGGCGGTGGACTTGCAGATCGACGGCGGCGCGCAGGTGCGGGTGCAGGCCGGCCAGCCGCCGGTGGTCAACGGCGTGCCCGAGGCCCGCATGCGCGTGGGTTGCGGGTCGGCCACCATCGGCATCTTTGCCCAGCAGTTTGCGGAGGAGGCCGACGAGGTGGTGGTGGTGGACGACCACATCACCGGCGTGCTGACCGAGCACCAGGCCGGGCGCTGCCTGGCGATGCGGCCGTCGGGTTTGAAGATACACGGCCGCAAAAGCACACCGGGGCGTTACTTTCAGGTCGCCAGCCCGGGCACCGGCTGGGGCGGCACCGACCTGGTCGATCCGCTGGCGATCATCGAGCGCTGGGACCCCAACCTGGCCTGGCCTGGCCAGCGGCTGTTGATGGTCAGCACCACCGGCGAGCACGCCGCCTGGTTTGTGCTGGACAAGGCCTTGTTGCCCCAACCCGTTGCCATGCCGCCAGCGGTGCGGGCAATGGTCGAGCGCATCGGCGAGAACTGCGAACCGTCGCTGTGCAGCGTGCTGTTTGTCGGCGGTGCCGGCGGCAGCCTGCGCGCCGGGGTGACTGAAAACCCGGTGCAGCTGACGCGGGCGATCAAGCAGGGCCGGGTCAACGTGACGTGTGGCGGTGCGCCGACTTACGTCTGGCCGGGTGGCGGCATCACGGTGATGGTCGATGTGCTGCGCATGCCCGCCAACAGCTTTGGCAGCGTGCCCACACCGGCCATCGTCGCGCCGATCGAGTTCAGCCTGCGGCTGGTGGACTACCAGGCGCTGGGCGGCCATATGGCCTATGTGCGGCCGCTGGCCCAGGTACTGGCCAGGGGCAGCTGGCACCCGGACGGTGCGCCCACCACACGGCGTTTTGTCGCGGCGGCCGACGGCAACCCCTGGCCGCTGGGCCAGGCGCCGATGCTGGGATGACGATGACCGACGCGCAGCGGGCGCTGCTGCCGGGCGGCCGCTGGCACTTCCAGCACGGCCCGATCGACATCGTGATCCGGGCCGACGGTGAAGACCAGGCGTTGCAGGCGGCCCACCAGGCTGCCTGGAGCCGGTTTCAAACCGTGCTGGCCGAGTTGGTCGCCGAGCTGCCAAAACTGCGCTTGCCGGTGGTCGGCGCCTGCCCCGTGCAAGGGCTGATCGCCCGCCGGATGTGGGCGGCCTGCGCGCCGCTGGTGGACGAGGCCGACGGCTACCTCACCCCGATGGCTGCGGTGGCCGGGTCGGTCGCGCAAGATCTGGTGGCGTTTTACCAACGGCCGGGCATTGAGCGCGCCTGGATCAACAACGGCGGCGACATCGCGCTGCACTTGGCGCCCGGCACCTTTGCCCGTGTCGGGCTGTATGCCGACCTGGCGCGCTTTGATGCCGCCGCAGCGGCACGCACCGCCGCCGGCACACTGCGCACCGATCTGGACTTTGCGGTGCACGCGTTTGAGCCGGTGCGTGGCGTGGCCACCAGCGGCTGGCGTGGCCGCAGCCAGTCACGCGGCATCGCCGACAGCGTCACCGTGCTGGCCGCCACCGCAGCCATGGCCGACGCCGCCGCCACCGTGATCGCCAACGCCGTAGACATGGACGACGACGGGCAGGCCGCACAGGCAGGTATCGTCCGCCTGCCGGCCAACAGCCAGCGCGACGACAGCGACCTGGGCACGATGGCCGTCACCGTCAACGTGCCGGCCTTGCCCGCCGCGCTGGTGCAGCGGGCGCTGCAACGCGGCCTGGCCTGCGCCCGGCGCTTGCAAGGGCGTGGCCTGGTGCAGGCGGCGCTGCTGGTGTGTCAGGGTTCTCTCGTACGGCTGCCGGCGCCCGTGCCGTTACGCTCGCCGCCACAACTGGTTCAGTAATTGCTACATCAAACCCAAGCGTTACCCGCCACCTGCCACCCCACCATGAACCTGATCGACATCCGCCGCATCTTCACCCAGGTCGAGGACATCTTCCACGAGGGCGGGCCACGCCCCGACGTGCCGCTGCGCCGTGGCGCCATCGCTGCCGTGCTGAGCAACCCCTACGCCGGCCGCTACGAGCCCGACATCCTGCCGATGATGGCGCAGTTGAACCCCGTCGGGCTGGACCTGGCGCGCCGGCTGCTGCACGCGATGGATGTGCCCGTCGAGCGCATCCAGGGCTACGGCAAGGGCGCGATCATCGGCGCCGCCGGTGAGCTGGAGCACGGCGCGCTGTGGCATGTGCCGGGTGGCTACGCGATGCGCGAGTTGCTGGGCTGGAAGGGCGACGCCGCGGCCTACGCCCAAGGCAAATCAAGTGGCGGCCAGAGCGGCAATGCGCTGGCCATCGTGCCCAGCACCAAGAAGGTGGGCGGCCCCGGCGCCACGCTGGACGTGCCGCTGACCCACATCAACGCCGCCTACGTGCGCAGCCACTTCGATGCGATGGAGGTGCGGGTGCCCGGCGCGCCGCGGCCCGACGAGATGATCGTGATCCTGGCGATGAGCACCGGCGCCCGGGTGCATGCCCGGGTCGGCGGCCTGGCAGCCGACGCCATCGCCCAATGGAACGGCTTGAGGTGACCCACCCCGCCAACCCGACAAAAGGCCAGCCATGACCGACACCCTGCCGTCCTGCATCCGCAAGATCGTGGTGCAAGTCGATGAGACCCACCGTGAGATGGGCCGCGACGTGAGCCCGCCCACCCGCCGCGCCCTGGCGATGGCGGTGATCACCAACCCCTGCGCCGGCCGCTATGTCGAGAACCTGGATGATTTGGTCAACATCGGTGAGCAGCTCGGCGCACTGCTGGGCCAGCGCTGCGTGGCGGCGCTGGGCATCACGCCGGCCCAGGCGCAGAGCTACGGCAAGGCGGCCATCGTCGGTGAGGCGGGCGAGCTGGAGCATGCCGCCGCGATCCTGCACCCCAAGCTGGGCGCGCCGCTGCGCAAGGCGGTTGAAAAAGGCGCCGCGCTGGTGCCGTCGGCCAAGAAGCAGGGCGGCGTGGGCACGGCGGTCGACGTGCCGCTGGGCCACAAGGACGCGGCGTTTGTGCGCAGCCACTTCGATGCCATCGAAGCCCGCATCAGCGACGCGCCACGTGCCGACGAGATCGTGGTGGCCGTGGCGGTGACCGACAGTGGCCGGCCGCTGCCCCGCATCGGCGGCCTGCAGGTGCAAGACATTCAGGGCGTGGACGGCCTGCGCTAGGCAGCGCCGCCTTCGCTGTGCCCAAGTTATCGTTGCGTTTTTGTTTCATACCCCGAGGATGACCCCATGATCCGCAGAACCGTTGTTGCCCTTGCCGCGCGCGCCAGCCTGGCCGCGCTCACCACACTGGCCGCGCTGCCCGGGGCTCACGCCCAGGCCCAGGGCGTGATCAAGATCGGCGAGGTCAACAGCTACAAGGCCCAGCCGGCCTTTCTCGAACCCTACAAAAAGGGCATGGAGCTGGCGGTGGAGGAGATCAACGCTGGCGGCGGCCTGATCGGCAAAAAAGTGGTGCTGATCACCCGCGACGACAACGCCAACCCGGGCGACGCGGTGCGCGCTGCCGAAGAGCTGGTCTCGCGCGAGCAGGTGGACGTGCTGACCGGTGCTTTCCTGTCCAACATCGGCCTGGCGCTGACCGACTTTGCCAAGCAGAAGAAGTTCTTCTACCTCGCCAGTGAGCCGCTGACCGACAAGATCGTCTGGCAAAGCGGCAACCGGTACACCTTCCGCCTGCGCCCGTCCACCTACATGCAGTCGGCGATGCTGGTGCCCGAGGCGGTCAAGCTCAAGAAAAAGCGCTGGGCCGTCGTCTACCCCAACTACGAATATGGCCAGAGCGCGGTGGCCACCTTCAAGGCGCTGCTCAAGGCGGCACAGCCCGATGTCGAGTTCGTGGCCGAGCAGGCGCCGCCGCTGGGCAAGCTGGACGCCGGCAGCGTGGTGCAGGCGCTGGCCGATGCCAAGCCGGACGCGATCTTCAACGTGCTGTTCGGTGCGGACCTGGCCAAGTTCGTGCGCGAGGGCAATACCCGCGGCCTGTTCCAGGGCCGTGAAGTGGTCAGCATGCTGACCGGCGAGCCCGAGTACCTCGACCCGCTCAAAGACGAGTCCCCCAACGGCTGGATCGTCACCGGCTACCCCTGGTACGGCATCCAGACGCCTGAGCACAAGGCGTTTTTCCTGGCCTACCACGGCAAGTACAACGACTACCCGCGGCTGGGCTCGGTGGTGGGTTACACGGCGATCAAGAGCCTGGCCGCCGGCATCACCAAGGCCAAGAGCACCGACACCGAAAAGCTGATCACCGCCTTCCGCGGCCTGGAGCTGATGACCCCCTTCGGCAAGGCCACCTACCGCGCGATAGACCACCAAAGCACGATGGGCGCCTTTGTGGGCAAGACCAAGAACGACAAGGGCAAGGGCACGATGGTGGACTATGTCTACCTTGATGGCGCGAAGTACCAGCCCACGGATGCGGAGGTGAAGAAGTTGCGACCGCAGGATTGACTCTCTCCAAAGGCGGACTGGCAGCGCCAGATTCGCGGCGGCTGCTTGATCGGCTGCGGCCACTTGACCGGGCTTACCGCGCCTGACGACACCCTGAATTGCGCATGACCCTGTCCGGTTTTCTCGTCCAACTGCTCAACGGCCTGGCCGGCGCGTCGTCGCTGTTCCTGGTGGCGGCGGGGCTGTCGCTGATCTTCGGCGTCACCCGCATCGTCAACTTTGCACACGGCTCGTTTTTCATGCTGGGTGTGTACATCGCCTACAGCGCGGTGGAGCGGCTGGGGCCGGTGCTGGGTTTCTGGCCGGCGCTGGTGCTGGCGGCGCTGGCAGTGGGCGTGATCGGCGCGGTGGTCGAGGTGCTGCTGCTGCGCCGCATCTACCGCGCGCCCGAGCTGTTCCAGTTGCTCGCCACTTTTGCACTGGTGCTGGTGATCAAGGACGCCGCGCTGTGGCTGTGGGGCCCCGAGGACTTGCTGGGCCCGCGTGCGCCGGGCCTGGGCGGGGCGGTCGACATCCTGGGCCGGCGTTTCCCCAGCTACGACCTGTTGCTGATCGTCGTCGGCCCGGTGGTGCTGGGTGCCTTGTGGCTGCTGCTGACCCGCACCCGCTGGGGCACGCTGGTGCGCGCCGCTACGCAAGACCGCGAGATGGTCGGCGCGCTCGGGGTCAACCAGTCGTGGTTGTTCACCAGCGTGTTTGCGCTGGGTGCGCTGCTGGCCGGCCTGGGCGGCGCGCTGCAGCTGCCGCGTGAGCCGGCCTCGCTCAACCTCGACCTGCTGACCATCGGGGATGCGTTTGTGGTGGTGGTGGTGGGCGGCATGGGGTCGATCCCGGGTGCTTTTGTGGCCGCGCTGTTGATCGCCGAGATCAAGGCGATGTGCGTCGGCATCGGCACGGTGACGTGGTTTGGCATTGACTTCAGCTTTTCCAAGCTCACGCTGGTGGCTGAATTTCTGGTGATGGCGGTGGTGCTGGTCTGGCGCCCCTGGGGCCTGCTCGGCCGGCCGCAGGCGCCCAGCCGCAATACGACTGCCATCGAGCCGCCATTGCGGCCGGCCGGCCGCGCGCTGCAGATCACCGCTGCGCTGCTGGGCCTGGGCCTGCTGGCGCTGCCCTGGCTCACGGCCGGCAGCCCGTACACCACCGTGCTGGCGATCGATCTGCTGACTGCCGCGCTGTTTGCCACCAGCCTGCACTTCATCATGGGGCCGGCGGGCATGCATTCGTTTGGCCACGCCGCCTACTTCGGCCTGGGCGCTTATGCGGCGGCGCTGCTGATGCTCAAGGCCGGTTGGGCTATGGAGGCCGCGCTGCTGGCCGCACCGCTGCTGGCCGGCGCCGGTGCCGTGCTGTTGGGCTGGTTCTGTGTGCGGCTCTCAGGCGTTTATCTGGCGATGCTGACACTCGCGTTTGCCCAGATCATCTGGGCCATCACCTTTCAATGGGACGACTTCACCGGCGGCAGCAATGGCCTGACCGGCGTCTGGCCGGCCGCCTGGCTGAGCGACAAGCGCGCCTACTACCTGCTGACGCTGCTGGCCGTGGCGGGTGGCGTGCTGGCGCTGCGCCGCATCCTGTTTTCGCCGTTTGGTTTTGCCATGCGCGCCAGCCGCGACTCAGCGCTGCGTGCTGACGCCATCGGCATGGATGTGCCGCGCATCCAGTGGGCCGCGTTTGTCGTGGCTGCCGTTTTTGCCGGTCTGGCGGGTGCGCTCTACGCCTTCAGCAAGGGCAGCATCTCGCCCGACAGCATGGCCGTGGGCAAGTCGGTCGATGGCCTGGTGATGGTGCTGCTGGGCGGGGTGCAGACGCTCACCGGTCCCGTCGTGGGCGCCGTCAGCTTCACCTGGCTGCAAGACACGGTTGCCCGCTCCACCGACTACTGGCGCGCGCTGCTGGGCGGCATCGTGCTGTTGCTGGTGCTGGTGTTTCCGATGGGCATTGCCGGCTTTGTCGGGCAACTCTTCGACCGAAAAAAGCGGCTATGACCTTGCTTCAAGTCAGCAACCTCGGCAAGTCCTTCGGCGGCAACCGCGCGGTGGACGGCATCAACTTCACGGTCGCGCAAGGCGAACTGCTGGCACTGATCGGCCCCAACGGCGCTGGCAAGTCCACCACCTTCAACATGGTCAACGGCCAGCTCAAGGCCGATTCGGGCTCGATCCGGCTGGCCGGGCAAGAGTTGATCGGCCGCAAACCGCGTGAGATCTGGAAGCAGGGCGTGGGCCGCACCTTCCAGATTGCCGAAACCTTTGCATCGCTCACCGTGATCGAAAACGTGCAGATGGCATTGATCTCGGCCGACGACCGGCTGTTTTCGATGTGGCAGCGGGCAGCGGCCTACCGACGCGGCGATGCGCTGGCCCTGCTGCGCCAGGTCGGCATGGCCGAACAGGCCGAGCGCCCCTGCAGCGTGCTGGCTTACGGCGACGTCAAGCGGGTCGAGCTGGCGATTGCGCTGGCCAACAGCCCCAAACTGTTGTTGATGGACGAGCCCACTGCCGGCATGGCGCCGCAAGAGCGCAATGATTTGATGGCGCTGACCAAGCGCCTGGTGCTCGAGCGCGGCCTGGGCGTGCTGTTCACCGAGCACAGCATGGACGTGGTGTTTGCCTATGCCGACCGGCTGATCGTGCTGGCGCGGGGCCGGCTGATCGCTTCAGGGTCACCGGCCGAGATCCGCGACCATCCGCAGGTGCAGGCGGTCTACTTTGGCTCGGGCAAGACGTTCGAGAAGGCCAAGCCATGAGCCAGCCGGCCGCAACCTCAGCCGACACCCCCTTGCTGGCGGCAACCGGCCTGTGCGCCTGGTACGGCGCCGCGCAGATCTTGTTCGACGTGGGCCTGCAGGTAGGGCGCGGTGAGGTGGTGGCGCTGATGGGCCGCAACGGTGCGGGCAAGAGCACCACGCTCAAGGCGCTGATGGGCATGCTGGCGCGGCGCAGCGGGTCGGTCAGCTTTCTGGGCCGCGACATCAGCAAGGCCGAGCCGCACACTATTGCCCGCGCCGGCCTGGGTTTTGTGCCCGAAGACCGCCGCATCTTCAGTGACCTGACGGTGCTGGAGAACCTCGAAGTCGGCCGTCAGCCGCCCCGGCGTTGGCCCGACGGCAGTGCCGCGCCGGGATGGACACCCGAGGCGCTGTTCGCCCTGTTCCCCAACCTGGGCGAGATGCCCAACCGCCTTGGCGGCCGCATGAGTGGTGGTGAGCAGCAAATGCTGACGGTGGCCCGCACGCTGATGGGCAACCCGCTGCTGGTGCTGCTGGACGAGCCCAGCGAGGGTGTGGCCCCCTTGATCGTCGAGCAGATGGCGCAGATGATCCTGGCGCTCAAAGCCCAGGGCGTCAGCATCCTGCTGTGCGAGCAGAACATGCACTTTGCCGAGCTGGTCTGCGACCGGGCCTATGTGCTGGAAAAAGGCCAGATCCGCCACCAGTCCAGCATGTCCGAGCTGGCGGCCAATGAGGACGTGCGCCGCGCTTACCTGTCGATCTGATCGCCGCCACGCACGCAGAGCAACCGCATCCCTGTTCCCCCACTGTGCCACCCACCGGAGAGACCCATGAAGACCAGCCCATCCCTGCTGTCCCGCCGCATCCTGCTGCAATCCCTGGCGGCCGGCGCTGCCACCGCAGCCCTGCCATTGATGGCGGCAGCCAAGCTCAAGCCCGGCGCCAGCGCTGTGCTGCTGGTGGTCGATGTGCAGAACTGCTTTGTCACCGGCGGCACGCTGCCGGTGGCCAAGGGCGAGGAGGTGGTGCCGGTGATCAACAAGCTCTCGGCAGCCTTCAGCAACATCGTCGTGACGCAAGACTGGCACACCGCCGGCCATGCCTCGTTTGCCAGCACCCACAGCGGCAAAAAGCCGTTCGAGACCACCACGCTGAAGTACGGCACCCAGGTACTGTGGCCCGACCACTGCGTGCAAGGCACCGAGGACGCCGCGCTGCACAAGGACCTCAAACTGCCCACGGCCCAGCTGGTCATCCGCAAGGGCTACAACAAGGGCGTGGACAGTTATTCGGCGTTCCAGGAGGCGGACCGCAAGACCGTGACCGGCCTGGCCGGCTACCTCAAGGCGCGTGGCATCAAGACGGTTTACGTCACCGGCCTGGCGACTGATTTTTGCGTCGGCTGGACGGCGATGGACGCGCGCGCCGCCGGCTTCGAGGTGTTTGTGGTCGAGGACGCCTGCCGGGCCATCGACCTGAACGGCTCGCTGGCGGCGGCCTGGAAGCAGATGACGGCCAAGGGCGTCAAGCGCATCCAGAGTGGCGACATCGAGCTGGCCTGATCCGGCCCTCTGCGCGCTTGAGCCCGGCCGCTGTCCTGCTGCACGTCAACGGCCGGGTTGAATCCCTGGCTGTGGACGGTGCCGTGCCGCTGCTCACGGTGCTGCGCAACGACCTGGGGCTGAACGGGCCCAAGTACGGCTGCGGCCTGGGGCAATGCGGCGCCTGCATGGTGCTGATCGACGGCCGTGCGGCACGGTCTTGCGCGCTGCCGCTGGCCGGGGTGGCCGGGCGCGAGGTGACCACGCTGGAAGGCCTGGGCAGCGCCGCGGCGCCGCACCCGGTGCAGCAGGCGTTTGTGGCGGCGCAGGCCGCGCAGTGCGGCTACTGCTTCAACGGCATGATCATCGCCACCGTGTCTTTGCTGCGGCGTTCACCACAGCCCACCGAGGCACAGGTGCGGGCGGCGCTGTCGCACAACCTGTGCCGGTGTGGCAGCCATATCGAGATCCTGGCGGCGGTGAAACTGGCCGCCGACAGCATGGCCGCAGCAAATCGGGTGGCGCCATGACCGGCCCCGCCAACACCTGGCGCAGCCGCGCCGACTTCCGCCGCGCCGGCAGCGTGCTGCTGGTGCTGCGTGACCCGCCCGCGCCGCCGCCGCCGGCGCGCGGCCAGCCCCCGGTGGTGGCCGGCGACCCGGCCGAGGGCTTGGAGATCCTGCTGGCGGTTTTTGATGCCGGGAGCCCTCCGGGCGGGGAGGGTCCAGCCGGCGAGGTTGCAGGTTCCGACTGCCGCACCGGCGCCATCGCACTGGTCGGCCACGTCGACCTGGGCACCGGCATCCGCACCGCCTACGGCCAGATCGCCGCCGAGGAGCTGGACCTGCCGATGGCTGCGGTGCAGGTGGTGCTGGGCGACACCGCCCGCGCGCCCAACCAGGGCCCGACCATCGCCAGCACCTCCCTGCAGCTGCATGCCCAGCCACTGCGCGCCGCGGCCGCCCAGGCCCGTGCCTGGCTGGTGGCGGCAGCAGCCGAGCGCTGGGCGCTGGCTGCCGAACTGCTAACCACCCAGGCCGGGCGGGTGATGGCACCCGACGGCCGGCAGATCGACTACGCCGAGCTGCTGGCCGGACAGCATGTCGAGCTGATCCTGACCCTCGGCACAGCCACCAAGCCGGTCGCTGATTACCAGCTCGTCGGTCAGTCCGTGCCCCGGGTGGACCTGCTGGCCAAGGCCACCGGCGCAGCGGTCTATGTGCACGACCAGCGCCTGCCGGGCATGCTGCACGGCCGGGTGCTGCGCCCGCCGTACGCCGGGCTGGACGCGGGTGACTTTGTCGGCCGCTCGTTGCTGGCGGTGGACGAGGCTTCGGTCGCGCACCTGCCCGGCATCGAGAAGATCGTCGTCATCGGCGATTTCATCGGCATCGTCGCCCAGCGTGAGGACCAGGCTGACGCTGCGGTGCAGGCCTTGGCGGTCACCTGGGCGCCGTTTACGCCCGCGCCGCCGCTGATTGATCTGGCGCAGGCGATCAGCGCCCACCCCAGCACGCCGCGCATCGTCGCCCAGCAGGGCGATGTGGACGGCGCGCTCGCGGGCGCCGCCACCCGGCTCGACCGCACCTATGTCTGGCCGTACCAGCTGCACGCATCCATCGGCCCGTCCTGCGCGCTGGCCGACTGGCGTTTTGATGCGGCCACGGTCTGGACCGGCAGCCAGAACCCGCATGTGCTGCGTGCCGACCTGGCCAAGCTCACCGGCCTGCCGGCCGCCACTATTGAGGTGATCCGGCTGGAGGCCTCGGGTTGTTACGGCCGCAACGGCGCCGACGACGTGACGGCCGATGCGCTGCTGCTGTCGCGGGCTGTCGGTCGGCCGGTACGGGTGCAGCTCAGCCGCGAGCAAGAACACCTTTGGGAGCCCAAGGGCGCCGCCCAGCTGATGCAGGTGCGTGGCGGGCTGGCGGCCGACGGCTCGCCGGTGGGCTACGACTTTGCCACCAGCTACCCCAGCAACGGTGCGCCCACGCTGGCCCTGCTGCTCACCGGCACGGTGCCTGCGGTGGCCCAGGCCTTCGAAATGGGCGACCGCACCGCCGTGCCGCCCTATGGCTACGCCCACCAGCGCATCACCGTCAACGACATGGCGCCGATCCTGCGGGCCAGCTGGCTGCGGGGGGTGTCGGCGCTGCCCAACTCGTTTGCCCACGAGAGCTTCATCGACGAGCTGGCCAGCGCCGCCGGTGTCGACCCGGTGGACTACCGGCTGCGCCAATTGACCGACCCGCGCGCCGCCGAGCTGGTGCGGGCCACCGCCGACAAGGCGGGCTGGCGGCCGCATACGGCGCCCCGGCAAGCCACCCCAGCGCGAGGCGACTGGCTGCAAGGCCAGGGTTTTGCCTATGCCCGCTACATCCACAGCAAATTCCCTGGTTTTGGCGCGGCCTGGGCCGCCTGGGTGGCCGATGTAGAGGTCAACCGCACAACCGGCGAGGTGCACGTGGCCCGGGTGGTGGTGGGCCACGACGCCGGCCTGATGATCAACCCCCTGGGTGTGCAGCAGCAGGTGCACGGCAACGTGCTGCAAACCACCAGCCGGGCGCTCAAGGAGCAGCTGCGCATCGATCCGGTCACCCGCACGCCGGCCAGCCGCGAGTGGGGCAGCTACCCGATCCTCAACTTCCGCGAGGTGCCCACGGTCGACGTGCTGCTGATGCCGCGCCCGGGTGAGCCGGCACTCGGCGTGGGCGAGTCGGCGTCGGTGCCGGGCACGGCGGCGATTGCCAATGCGATCTTCGATGCCACCGGCGTGCGGCTGCGCCAGCCACCGTTCACGCCCGAGGTGGTGCGGGCGGCGTTGCAGGCCGCCGCGCTCGGGACTGTCAACGGCGAGGCGGGCACGGCAGTGCCTGCAGGCAGCCCGCCCGCCGCGCCGCGTCCGGCTGATGAGGTCCTGGCGCCGGTGCCCGATCGCCTGCCGTCGGCCGATCAGGCGCTCGCCGCCGACCCCCAGCGCCGCAGCAAATCGATCTGGGCCCTGGCGGGTGCGCTGGTGGCAGGCGTGCTCGGCCTGGGTGCTGCGGCACTGGGCTGGCGGCCGGCGATTGCGCCGGTTGCGGCCAGCGCGGCGGGGGTGTACAGCGCGCAATTGCTGGCCCGTGGGTCCGAGCTGGCGGCCATTGGCAACTGCGTGGCCTGTCACACCGCCGACGGTGGCCTGCCCAATGCCGGCGGCCGGCCACTGGCCACGCCGTTTGGCACGGTTTACAGCAGCAACCTCACGCCCGACCCGACCACTGGCATCGGTCAGTGGTCGTTTTCGGCCTTTCAGCGGGCGATGCGCCAGGGTGTGTCGCGTGACGGCCACCGGCTGTACCCCGCCTTCCCGTTCACGGCCTTCAGCCAGACCACCGACGACGACCTGCAGGCGGTCTATGCCCACCTGATGTCGCAGACGCCAGCCGTGGTCCGGGTGCCAGAGACCCGGCTGGCCTTTCCGTTCAACCTGCGGCCGCTGCTGGGGCTGTGGACCGCGCTCTACCTGCAGCCGGGCGTGGTGCCCGCCGCCGCAGCCGACCAGGCGGCACCAACGGCCATGCCCGACATCGGCCGCTCGGCACTGTGGCAACGCGGCGCCTACCTGGTCAACGGCCTGGGCCACTGCGGCGCCTGCCACACGCCGCGCAACGCACTGGGCGCCGAGAAATCCGCCAGCGCCTACCTGGCGGGTGCGCTGGCCGACGGTTGGGAAGCACCGCCGCTCGGGGCATTGAGCCGGGCACCCGTGCCCTGGACCGAGGCCGCGATGCTGCAGTACCTGCGCAGCGGCCACCATGCCGAGCACGGCATCGCCGGTGGGCCGATGGCGTCGGTGGTCCAGGGGCTGGCCAGCGTGCCCGAGGCCGACGTGCGGGCGATGGCGCACTACCTGGTAGCGCTGCAGCCGGCCGCAGCACCGGTTGATGCGGCGGCCCGGGTCGCCGCCGCCCGGTCCGCAACGTTGCCGGGCGCGTCGCAGCGCCTGTTCGAGTCGGCTTGCGGCGCCTGCCACCACGATGGCGACGGCCCCGAGGTGCAGGGGCTCAACCAGCCGCTGGCCTTGAACATCAACCTGCACAGCGCGCGGCCCGACAACCTGGTGCGCACGGTGCTGGACGGCATCTGGCAGCCGGCGTTTCCGGCCATCGGCCACATGCCGGCGTTCCGCCAGGCCTTGGACGATGCCCAGGTGGCCGAGCTGGCCGGCTGGATGCGCCAGCGCTTTGCACCCGGCCAGCCGCCTTGGGCCGATCTGCCGGCCACCGTCGCCCGGCTTCGAGGCGGGACGCCCTGAGCAGGCAGCAGGCAGCGGGCACGGCCGGACGCTCAGCCGCCAGCACCGCACACGCAGCGCCAACCTGTCAGCGCAACCAGGCCAGCATCGCCAACGCCGCCGGCAGCCCCGCCATCGCCAGCAGCGTGGACACGGTGACCAGGCCGGCGACATAGGCGCCGTTGCCCCCCATCCGGGCTGCCAGCACGTAGGCGCTGCTGGCCGTGGGCATGGCGGAAAACGCCACGATCACCGCTTGCTGGGCCGGCGGCAGGCCGAGCCAGATCACCAGCGGGATGGCCACCGCCGGCATCGCCAGGTGGCGGATCGCCAGCAGGCCGCTGGCCAACCCGGGCGACTGGCGCAGCGCCCCAAAACGCAGGCCGGCGCCCACCGCCATCAAGCCCAGCGGCAGCGCCGCAGCACCGATGCGCGCCATCGTGGTGGCCGCCAGGTCCGGCAGCTGCAGGCCGCCCAGGTTGGCGGCCAGACCCGACACCGTGGCCAGGATCAGCGGGTTGCGCAGCAGCTCGCGCAGGTAACCGTGGCCACCCTGGCGTGCCAGCGGCCAGACCGCGGCGACGTTGCACAGCGGCACACACAGCGAGACGATCAGCGCCTGCCAGGCCAGGCCGGGCGCACCGGCCAGGCGCTCGGCCAGTGCCAGCGCGACATAGCTGTTGAACCGGAAGGCGCACTGCGCACCGCTGGCATGCAACACCGGATCGACGCCGGGCGCCCGTGCCAGCGCATACGCCAGCACGATGCCCACGCTGGTCACCGCCACCGCGCTGCCCCCGAAAGCCAGCATCTCGCCGGGGTGGATCGGGTTGCGCACGATGGCGTAGAACAACAGCACCGGAAACAGTAAAAAGTAAACCAGCCGTTCGGCGCCGTCCCAGACCGGGCGGTCCAGGCCGGTGTAGCGGCAGATCAGGAAACCCGAGGCGATCAGCGCAAAGTCGGGCAGCAGCAGGGACAGGTCGGGCATGGGTCGAGTGTGCCAGCGTGCTGGCGGCAGGATGGCGGCGTGCTGGCGGCGTGCTGGCGGCGTGCTGGCGGCGTGACGGCGGTGGGCCTGCACGCCCAGAATGCAGTGCCGCCGGCTGCCGGCGGGGCCCCGATTGCGCACCACCGGTCAGCCGGCGCGCTGCCTGCGGCGTTAGACAGGGGTTGCCACCCGCTCCACCACGCCATGAACCTGCCCGCCCGCCTTGCCCGCCTCTTTTGGTCTGTCCCGCTGCTGGTCGGTCTGCTGGGGCCGTTGGCACCGGGATCCAACGCCTGGGCCGCCGAGCCGGTCAACCCGATCGGCGGCGTGCGCTTCGAGCCGCAGGTTCAGTTGGCCGGGCAAGCGTTGCTGCTCAATGGCACCGGCTTGCGGGCCAGGTTCATGTTCAAGGGTTATGCCGCCGGCCTTTACCTGGGCCAGCGTGCCAGCAATGCCGACACGGTGGTGGCCCAAGCCGGCGCCAAGCGGCTGCAGATGCGCCTGCTGATCGACGTGCCCGCCGACGAGTTCATCAAAGCCTTCCACCAGGGTATCGAGCGCAACAACCCGCCCGAGGTGCAGGCGCGCCTGGCCGAGCGTGTGGCCCTGTTCGACGCGCTGCTGCGCCCGCTGGGCGAGATCCACAAGGGCGACGCCGTCAACCTCGACTTTCTGCCAGGGCAGGGTATGGTGTTCTGGCACAACGGCCGACAGCTCGGTGCCGCGATCCCGGGCGAGGATTTTTATGGCGCCTTGCTGCGGGTGTTTGTCGGCGAGCATGTCAGCGACGAGCGGCTGCGCGCCGGCCTGCTGGGCCAGCCGACCTGAAACTTCGCCGCCGCGCCGGGGTCACAATCCGACTGGCGTCAGTTCCAACGCCAGACCCTGGAGACCTCCTCGACATGAAGCGATTCCACTTTTTGCTGTCGGCCCTGAGCGCCGCCGTGCTTGCCACGCTGGCGCCGCTGCCCGCACTGGCGCAGGCCTACCCGACCAAACCGGTGCGCTTGGTGGTGCCGTTTGCCCCCGGCGGCACCACCGACATCGTGGCCCGGGTCATCGCCGAGAAGATCGGCCCGATCCTGGGCCAGACCTTGATCGTCGAGAACAAGGCCGGGGGCGGTGGATCGGTCGGCGCCAACGAAACCGCCAAGGCCACGCCCGACGGTTACGCGCTGGGCATGGCCACGGTGTCGACCACGGCCGCCAACCCGGCCATCAACCCGCGCATCGCCTACAACCCGATCACCGACTTCACGCCCATCACCAACGTGGCGGCCACGCCCAACGTGATCGCGGTGCACCCGTCGTTTCCGGCCAAGGACTACAAGGGCTTTCTGGCCGAGCTCAAGAAAAACCCCGGCAAGTACAGCTTTGCCAGCTCGGGCACCGGCGGCATCGGTCATTTGCAAATGGAGCTGTTCAAGAACCTGTCGGGCACCTTCATCACCCACATTCCGTACCGCGGCGCGGGGCCGGCGCTCAACGACACGGTGGCCGGCCAGGTGCCGATCATTTTCGACAACATGCCGTCGGCGCTGCCCTTCATCAAGGACGGCCGGCTGGTGCCCATCGTCGTGTCGGCGCCGCAGCGCCTGACCCAGCTGCCCAACGTGCCGACCTTCAAGGAGGTCGGGCTGGAGCCGGTCAACCGCATGGCCTATTACGGCATCTACGGCCCCAAGGGCCTGCCCAAGGAGGTGGTGGACAAGGTTTACGCCGCCGTCAAGAAGACCACCGAGCTGCCCGACGTGAAGGCCCGGATCGAGGGTACCGGCTCGCAGGTGGTGGCCAACACCCCGGCCGAGTTCGCCGCCCAGATCAAGGCCGAGTTCGAGGTCTACAAGCGCGTGGTCGAAGCGCAGAAGCTCAAGCTCGATTGAGCGCCTGAACATGGCTGCTGCCGGCGGTGGGTCAGGGCGCCGGGTGCGGCTGGAGGACGATACCGGATTGGCCTTGCCGCTGGCCAGCCGTACGCTGATCGGGCGCTTTGTCGATGCGCTCTGGATCGAGGACGGCCTGGCCAAGCTCACGCTGGAGGCCTACCGCCGCGACCTGACGCTGTACGCACACTGGCTGGCCGATACCAGCGCCCGCGCGATTGCCACCAGCACCGAATCCGACCTGTTGGCCTATATCGCCCACCGCCACGCCGGCAGCCGTGCCACGACGGCCAACCGGCGGCTCACCGTGTTCAAGCGGTTTTTTCGCTGGGCGCTGCGCGAGCGGCTGGTCGCCGAGGACGCCACGCTGCGCCTGGGCAGCGCACGCCAGGCGTTGCGGGTGCCCAAGGTCTTGTCCGAGGGTCAGGTCGAGGCCCTGCTCGACGCACCCGATGTCGCCCTGCCACTGGGCCTGCGCGACCGCGCCATGCTCGAGCTGATGTACGCCAGCGGCCTGCGGGTGAGCGAGTTGGTGGGCATCGCCACGGTGCGGGTGGGCCTGACCGAAGGCGTGCTGCGGGTGGTGGGCAAGGGCAGCAAGGAGCGCCTGGTGCCGTTTGGCGCCGAGGCGCAAGACTGGATCGAGCGCTACCTGGCGCAGGCCCGCGAGACCATTCTGGGCGGCCAGCGCAGCGACGCCTTGTTTGTCACCGCGCGCGGTGGTGCGATGACACGCCAGATGTTCTGGTCGCTGGTCAAGCGCCATGCGCAGACCGCCGGCATCCTGGCGCCGTTGTCGCCGCACACCTTGCGCCACGCCTTTGCCACCCATTTGCTGAACCACGGCGCGGATTTGCGTGCGGTGCAGCTGCTGCTGGGCCACGCCGACATCGCCACCACCACGATCTACACCCACGTCGCGCGCGAGCGGCTGCGGCAGCTGCACGCGATGCACCATCCTCGCGGTTAGCCCATCAAACTACCGGGCCGGGCTCGGCCTGCGGCTTCAGCCGGCTGCGCTGCCAGGCGCACAGTGCGCCCAGCGCCGGATCGGCGGCCAGCGCGGCGATCAGTGCCTCGGCCTCGGCACGCTGGCCGGCGGCGATGGTCAGGTTCAGCCTGTGCCAGGTCGCCGCCAACCGGTCGGCCGCGCCATCCTGCCCGCGGCGCCAGCGCAAGGGATGCCACACGGGCACCGGTGCCGACCGGCCACGCACCGTCACCTCGCCCAGGGACAGGCAGAGCTGGTCACCCAGCGCGGCGTGGGTGCTGCCGCCGACGACCAGGCCCAGGCCATGCTCGCTGCACAGCGCCTGCAGCCGCGCCGCCAGGTTGACCGCGTCGCCCATCACCGTGTAGGCCAGCCGGTGCCGCGAGCCCATGTCACCCACCACCATCTCACCGCTGTTGACACCGATGCCCAGGCGCAGCGCGGGCCAGCCACGTGCCGCCATCTCGGCATGCAAGGCCGGCAGGCACTGCTGCATCGCCAGCGCCGCCTGTACCGCATGGCGGGCATGGTCGGCATCGTCCAGCGGCGCGCCCCAGAAGGCCATCACCGCGTCGCCGATGTACTTGTCCAGTGTGCCGCGCTGCGCCCGGATCGCCTCGGTGAGGTGCGAGAACACCAGGTTCATCATCTCGCCCAGTTCGCCCGGCGGCTTGTGCTCGGCCAGGCCGGAAAAGCCCTGCACATCGGCAAACAGCACGCTCATCTCGGCGCTGCGGCCGTGCATGCTGTAGCGCCCGGGGTCGCGGCTCATCTGCTGCACCAGCTCGGGTGGCAGGTACTGGCCAAAGCGCTGCGCCAGGGCCCGGCGCGCGGCGCTGGACTGGCCAAACGCCAGCAGCAGATGCAGCACCAGCAGGGCCGCCGGCAACAACAGGGCGCTGGCCAGTGGCAACACCAGGCCAGCCACCTGGCCCGCGACGCCATGACCCACCAGCAGCAAGGCGATCAAGCCCATGCAGAGCAGCGCGCCCTGCCACAGCACCAGCCGGGGCAGCGCCCAAACGAGCAGCCCGCCCAGCACAAGCAGCGTGGCGGCCTCGATCCAGGCGACCTGTGCGGGCGCCGCCTGCACCCGGCCGTCGAGCAGGCCCGAGAGCAAGTGGGCGTGCACCAGCGTGCCCAGCATCGCCTGATCGACCGGCGTGGCGCGTTGATCGATCAAGCCGGGCGCACTGACGCCGACCAGCACCAGTTTGCCGCGCAGGGCGTCGGCCGGCAGGCGCCCCGCCAGCACGTCGGTGGCCGAGTGGCGGGCAAACTCGACCTCCGGCCCGAGGTAAGGCACGAGGGCGATGGCCTGGTCATCGACCGGCACCCGCAGCCGGCCCGCCGGGGCCAGCAACTGCAAGGCATGCAGCCGACCGCCGGCCGGCTCGAAGGCCAGGCCGACGGCGGCGGCGGACAGTCCCGCCACCGGTGGCACGGGGTTCTTGTTCGGGGCTGGCTGCGTGGGCCCCGGGGTCGGCGCGGACATGCCGGGATTGGCGCGGACATCCGCCAGCCAGGCCCGCGCCATCATCAGCGCGAGCGTGCCGTAAACGCCATTGCCCACCCGCACCAGCATCGGCACACGGCGCACCTGGCCATCGCTGTCGATCAGTGCGTTGAGGTGGCCGGCGCCCAGACCCGCTGCGGCCTGCAGCGCAGGCAGATTGCCGCCATGGCCGGCCCAGTGCAGCAGTCCGTCGGCGCGGTCGCCCAGCACATCGGCTGGCAGCAGCGCAGGTGGCAGCACGCCGCTGCGCCCGGCGCTGGCGTCGTCGGACAGGTGAAAGCCCAACACCACCGGGCTGCGCCGAAGAACCTCTGCCAGCCGTGCGTCATCGTCGAGTTGCGGCCGCAGCGCGGTGATGGCGGCGCGCAGTGCGGCGTCGTCGCGCTGGGGTCCGGCATTGCGGTTGACCAGCGCGTCCAGCGCCGCCAGGCCGGAGCTGCGATCGGCTTCGGCCAGCACCAGGTCCAGCCCGACGAGGCGTGCACCCTCGCGGCCGGCGGTCCGGTCGAGCAGCTCGGCCAGCAGGGCACGCCGCCAGGGCCAGCGGCCATGCTCGGCCAGCGATCGCTCGTCGATGGCGATGATGGCGATGCGCGGGTCGGCGATACGCGGTGCCAACAGCCGCAGCTGCTGGTCGTGCAGCGTGCGGTCGATTTGCGCCAGCATCGGACTGCTCAGCAGGCCCAGCGCCTGGCACACGGCCAGCAGCACCAAGGCCGCCAACAGCCAGCGCGGCTGCTCAAGCCCTGCCGCGACCAGCCTGCGCGGCAGGCCTGCGGCGCTTGCCCCCCGGTCAGCGGACCTTGATCTCGACACGGCGGTTGCGCGCCTCGGCCACCTCGTCGGCAGTGGGCACCAGCGGTGCCCGTTCACCGCGACCCAGTACGGTGATCAGGGACCGGTCCACGCCCGCTGCGACCAGCAGGTCGCCCACCGCCTGAGCCCGCAGCAAGGACAGTTTGTCGTTGGCTTCGACACTGCCGACCCGGTCGGTGTGGCCGATGACAATGACCTCGGCCGCCGGCAGCAGTGCCAACGCGGCGCGCAACTCGGCCAGCAAGGGTGCCGCCGCCGGGGTCAGCCGGTTGGCATTGGCCTCGAACGGGATCACAAAACTGCGCGGCCGTGCCGGCTGCACCGCCAGCAAGGCGCCGTAGCGCTGCGCCACCGTAGCCGCATCGCTGGTGGCAGCGCTCAGGACACCGGCTTGCAGCACAGCACTGGCGTAGGGCTGGTCCAGCCGCAGGCGCTGGCCGCCGGCCACCAGCTCGACCGCGCTTGCGCTGCCGCCGGTCTGCGGCAGCAACACCACCCGGTCGGTGACCGGCGCTTGCGGGCTGGCGCAGCCGGCCAGCAGGGCCGTTGCCGCGATGGCCGCCGCGAGCGCGTGGGCCGTCCTGGGGCCGGGCAGGCAGGTGTGCAGGCGCCGCGTCATGGTGCCACCCCGCCGGTCTCGACGATGAACTCGGTGCCCCGTGAGCCCAGCACCAGGCTGCGCGTCTGCACGTTCACTTTCTCAGGGGCTTTTTTGCCGATCAGGCCGGTGACCACACTGAGCGTGCCGCGCCACAGCGAGGCCAGCACATTGCCGTCGTGGCTGACCGGGTCGAAGCGGTAGTCGCTGATGACCAACTCGCTGCCGGGGCCGGCGGTCAGCAGCGTGTCGTCGCTCAGCGTGATGCCGGCGGCACCGTCGGCGCCCGTGCGCAGCACGTCGCCCATCCGTACCGCCATGCCTGGCTTGACCGCCTGGACCTGGCCGGCCCGCTCCAGCGTGACGTTACCCAGGCTGCGCTTGACGATGCCGGCTGCGTTGGCGCCGTTGTCGGCTGCGGTCGCGGCGGCGCCGACAGCGGCTTGGGCATGGGCCGCATTCGGCAGGCAGGCAGCGCACAAGGCGGCTGCGAGGTAAGCGGGTTGTAAAAACATGGCAAGTTGGCCGTGGCGGACGGTTGCCCGCCTCGGGAAAAGTTGAAAACAGCACAAATGGTACGCGCAGGCTGCGGCGGCACGATACGGGCGCATGGATCACAGCTTTCTCTCGGCGTTTGTGCTGTCGCTGCTGGTGCTGGACCCGTTTGGCGGCCTGCCGATCTTTGTGTCCATGCTGCAGGGCGTGGCGTCCGAGCGGCATCTTGCTGATCATCGCGATCCGCATGATCTTTGCCGGCGGCGCCGAGGTCTATGCCAACGATGGCGGGCGCGAGCCCTTCGTCTTCCCGCTGGCGGTGCCGCTGCTGGCCGGGCCGTCGGCGATGGCCAAGGTGCTGTTGCTGGCCTCGCGCCAGTCAGAGCGGCTGTGGTCCTGGGTGGGCGCGCTGACGCTGGCGATGGCAGTATCGGGCAGCGTGCTGCTGGCAGCCGACCGCATCCGCCGCTGGCTGGCTGGGTGCGTCGATGGTGTCGGCGATCAAAAAGCTGATGGGGCTGGTGCTGACCGCGGTGGCGGTGGAGATGATCCTGGCCGGTCTGAAAAGGTATTTTTTCGACCACAGCTGAGGGTTGCAACGGGTTTTCGAGCGACCGGGCCGCGTGTCTAGAATGATTTTTGCTTGGTCGTGTGGTCCGGTCGTGCCCCCTGTTCAAGCCCCCATGTCCCGCGAAAGGACCTGATCACCATGAAGTTGCCGAGCTTGCTGAAACTGAGCGCCCTGGCCGCCACCGCCTTGCTGGGGCTGGCCGGGCAGGCCGATGCCCGCACCGTGGAGCAGATCAAGAAAGACGGCAAGATCATCGTCGCCACCGAGGGCCAGTTTGCGCCGTTCAACTACTTCCAGGGCGCCAAGCTGACCGGCTTCGAGGTCGAGGTGGCCGAGGCCATCGCCGCCAAGATGGGGCTCAAGCTGGAGTGGAAGGCGCTGTCCTTCGACGCGCTGCTGACCGGCCTGCGCCAGGACCGCTGGGACATGGTGATCGCCTCGCACGGCATCACCGACGAGCGCGCCAAGGCCGTCACCTTCACCGAGCCGCACTACTGCTCGGGCGGCGTGATCATCGCCAAAGATGCCGCGATCAAGTCCGCCAAGGATCTGGCCGGCAAGGTGGTCTCGGTGCAGACCGGCACCACCTTCCTGGAAAACGTCAAGAAGTTGCCGGCGGTCAAGGAGATCAAGAACTTTCCGCAGGACGCCGATGCCCGTGCCGCGCTGGCCAGCGGCCGGGTCGACGCCTGGGTGACCGACCGCTTTGTCGCGCTCAACTCGCTTGCCGCCAACCCGGCGGCGGGCCTGAAGATGGGTGACTTCCTGTTTGTCGAGCGCATCGCCTCGGCGGTGGCCAAGGGCAATACCGGCCTGGCGTCCGAGGTCAACAAGGCGCTGGCGGCGGTCATGGCGGACGGCAGCTATGCCGCGATCTCGATCAAGTGGTTCAAGGAAGACATCCGCTGCAAGTGAGCACGCAGCACCGACGCGGGCAGTTCCCGTACTGTCCAGTCCGAAGTCCCTGATCCGACCTCCTGCACACCGAGCCACCCCTTGGACCGAGCACTCTCTCTTTGGCCCGCCGCCTGGTCGCGCCAGCAACGCAGCAGCGCCACGATGGTCTCGGCCGCCGTGGTGCTGATGTTGATCCTGTGGCTGATCACCATCCCCCTGGCCTGGGCGCCCGACCCGATCGGCAACAACGCGCAGCTGTTTGCCGACGGCACCCGGGTCACCGTCCAGCTCACGCTGGTTTCGGGCGTGATCGGCGTGCTGCTGGGCGTGTTGGCGGCGTTGGGCAAGGTGTCCAAGGTGGCACCGCTGCGCTGGGTCGCCAGCTTCTACATCTGGGTGATGCGCGGCACGCCCTTGTTGGTGCAAGTGCTGTTTGTCTACTTTGCGCTGCCCGAGATCAGCCCCTGGCTGCGTTTTAACGAGTTCACGGCGGCCTGCGTGGCGCTGGCGCTCAATGTCGGCGCCTACAACGCCGAGGCGATACGCGCCGGCCTGCTGGCGGTGCCCAAGGGCCAACTCGAGGCGGCGCGGTCGCTCGGCCTGTCGCGCTGGCACACCTTCATCGACATCACCTTCCCGCAGGCGATCAAGATCGCACTGCCGCCGCTGGTCAACAACGTCGTGGCCCTGCTCAAGGACTCGTCGCTGGCCTTCACCATCGGCGTGGTCGAGCTGACCAACGCCGGCTCGCAGGTCAAGAGCACCTCGTTCCAGGCGGTGCCGGTATTCATCGCCACGGCGATCATCTACCTGACGTTGACGACGGTGATGACCCAGATCAGCGACGCGGTGGAGCGCCGCTACGACATCGAGGGCAAACTGGGATGAGCGCCGCTGTCGCCCCAAACGCGCCCAGCCCGTCAAGCGCACCGCTGATCACGGTCGACAAGGTCAACAAGCGGTTTGGCCCGCACCATGTGCTCAAGGACGTCAGCACCCATTTCAACGCCGGCGAGGTGGCGGTGATCATCGGCGCCTCGGGCTCGGGCAAGAGCACGTTGCTGCGCATGCTGAACCGGCTCGAGACCTTCGATGATGGCCGCATCGTGGTGGACGGCACGCTGGTCAGCGATGACGCCAGATCACTGGAGAAGCTGCGCACCGAGGTCGGCATGGTGTTCCAGCAGTTCAACCTGTTTCCGCACCTGACGGTGCTGGACAACGTGGCGCTGGCGCCGCGCCGGGTGCGCGGCCTGTCGCGGCCCGACGCCGAGGCACGTGCGCTGGAGCTGCTCACCCGGGTCGGCCTGCAGGACCATGTGCACAAGCACCCGTTCCAGCTGTCGGGCGGCCAGCAGCAGCGGGTGGCGATTGCGCGCAGCCTGGCGATGCAGCCCAAGGTGCTGCTGTTCGACGAGCCGACCTCGGCGCTGGACCCGGAGATGGTCAAGGAGGTGCTGGACGTGATGAAGCAGCTCGCCAAGAGCGGCATGACCATGCTGGTGGTCACCCACGAGATGGGTTTTGCCCGCGAGGTGGCCGACCGCGTGTTGTTCCTCGACCAGGGCCGGGTGGCGGCCGATGCCCCGCCCGAGCAATTTTTTGCGGCCCAGGACAACGAGCGCATCCGCGCCTTCCTGGGCCAGATCCTGCATTGACTGCGGCGCTGCTGCCCCCAGATTTTCGACATGGAGACAAGACCATGACCTCGATCCGCCGCCAGGGTGATGCCCAAGCCCATGGCATCCGTGACGTCGGCCCCTGCTTCGAGCGAATCGACCTGATGGCCCGCTACTATTTCTGACCCCCGCACCTGGAGCCCGATCCCCATGATTTTGCACCGCACGTTGTTGTCCCTCGTCGCCATGGCCAGCCTGGCCTCGGGCGCCGCCTGGTCGCAGACCTACCCCAGTCGCACCATCACCCTGGTCGTGCCGTTTGCCGCCGGCGGTCCCACCGATGTGGTGGCCCGCACGCTCAGCGTGCCGATGGCCAAGGCGCTGGGCCAGTCGGTGGTGATCGAGAACCGCACCGGCGCGGGCGGCACCTTGGCCGCCGGGGCGGTGGCGCGTGCCGCACCCGATGGTTACACCTTCTTGATCCACCACAACGGCATGGCCACCGCGCCGGCGCTCTACCGCAAGCTGCCCTACAACCCGATGACCGATTTCGAGTACGTCAGCCAGGTGGTGGACGTGCCGATGACGTTGGTGGCGCGCAAGGACCTGCCGGCCAAGACCCTGCCCGAGCTGCTGGTCTACCTCAAGGCGCAGGGCGACAAGGTCAACCTGGCGCATGCCGGCCTGGGCGCGGTGTCGCACCTGTGCGGCATGGTGTTCCGCCAGGCGGTGGGGGTGGACCTGACCACCGTGCCCTACCAGGGCACCGGCCCGGCCATGGCGGCGCTGCTGGGTGGGCAGGTGGACCTGCTGTGCGACCAGACCACCCAGACCGTGCCGCAGATCAAGGCCGGCTCGATCCGCCTGTACGGCGTCACCACGGCCCAGCGGGTCAAGGTGCTGCCCGATGCCCCGACGCTGGCCGAGCAAGGGCTCAAGGGCTTCGAGGTCATGGTCTGGCACGGCATCTACGCGCCCCAGGGCACGCCCAAGGAGGCGACCGAAAAGTTCAACGCCGCCTTGCGCACGGCCTTGAAAGACCCGGTCTTCATGACCCGGATGGCCGAGCTGGGGGCCGAGATCGTGCCCGATGCCAAGCTCACGCCCGAGGGCTTGCGCAGCTGGCTGAAGCAGGAGACCGAGCGCTGGGGCCCGGTGATCAAGTCGGCCGGTGTGTACGCCGATTGAGGGCAAGCGCTGCCGCTGAAGTCGTGCAGGGCCGCAGCCGCGCCCTGACCCCGCGTTTGCCGGTCTGGGGGCTGCGGCCGGCCCCGCCGAGGGCGCGGTGCCCGGTGGGGCGCCCGGCCCGCCGGCCTAAAATCGGACCATGTCCTTGTTGCCGCGCCATGCTGCGCCCCCGTCGAATGCCCAGCTGTGTGCCGCGCTGGATGGGGTCGACGAGGTCTTGTTGTTGCTGGACGCCCGGCATCGGGTCAGTTTCTGCAACCGTTCTGCGCAGCGGCTGCTGGGTTGCGAGCCTGGACAACCGGTGCGGGTGGCCTTGGACCGCCTCGAACCGGCATCCCGGACCGCCGTGCTGGCGGCATTGGCCAGCAACGCCGGCACTGAGCCGGTAGCCGCCCACAGCGCGCAATTGCCCGATGGCACGGTGCTGGCCTTGTCGCTGGGCCGCAGTGCTGGCAGTGGCTGGGTGTTGCGGGGCGCCGTTACGCCGGCACACGCGGTGGCGCTGCCCCTGGCCGCTGCCGCCACCAGCGAGTTGATCCGCCTGCTCTGGGACTCACCCCAGCCCTTGACCGTGCAGGACACGCGTTTTGTCACCGTGGCCGCCAACCGGGCTTTTTTCGAGGCCTTTGGCCTGTTGCCCGACCAGGTGCTGGGCCGCGATCTGGCCGACGACCTGCCGGCGGAGGACCGTGAGGCGGTCATCTTGCGCCGGGCCCAGTGGACCGCGGCCCTGGTGGCGGGCCGCCAGCCCGAGCGCCAGGTCGAGCAGCGGCTGATGGATGGCCGGGGCGGCGAGCACTGGTTCCGGTGCTCACCGCGCTGGGTCAGCGCCGACGGCGGTGCGCCACTGCTGCTGGGCCTGCTGCACGACATCACGGCCGAGCGCCAGGCGCGCCAGCAGGCCGCGCACTCGGGTGATGAGCTGGCGCACTGGTTCGACCTCAGCACGATCGGCATGCTGGTCTACGACAGCGCCGGTCTGGTGGTGCGCAGCAATTCGGCTTTCGAGGCCCTGGTGGGCCGCATCCCCGTGCTGTTGCGCGACCTGCCCGCCGACCTGTGCCAGCTCTTGGCCTGGGAGGGCGACGCGCCGCACGCGGCATTGCGGGTCGATGCCCTGCCGCTGGATGTGCGTGCCAGCGTGACCCGGCCCGATGGCCGGCGCCAGCGCCTGCGTGCCCGTCTGCGGGCCTTCCGCGGCGAGCGCGGTGAGCTTCGGGTGATGGCGATGGTCGAAGACCGCAGCCTGGAGGACGAGCACGACCTGGCGCAGCTGGAAATCGGTGCGTTGATGGACACCGCCAGCGTGGGCGTCGCGACTTACGAGGCCTCGCGCGGCTGGCTCAACAGCCGGCCGCAACGGGGCCCGTCGCCGGGGGGGCCGCCGGGTGCCGTGCCGCACGCCGCACCGCACGCCATGCCGAACAAAGCGGGGGCTTCGCCCAGCACTGCGGCCTCTGGCCTGTCCACTGACGGGCTGCAAGGCGCGGCGCCGCACAGCGGCACGGCACAGGCGGCCGGATTGCAGGCCGGCGGGCTGCAATCCATAGGCCGCGAGCAGGTCCAGCCCGGCTCGCGCGACGAGTTCGAACGCCTGCAACGCGCCTTGCGCGAGGGCAAGCGCGCACAGGTGCGCTACGCCGTCACCACGCCCGACCTGAGCACACGCTGGCTGCTGACGAGGGTTGAACCCGGTGAACTGACCGGCGGCCGCGCCACGCTGTCGGTGGTCACGCTCGACGTCACCGAGCAGGAAGAAGCCCACCGGCGCAGTGAGCAATTGCTGCGCGAGCTGTCCACCATCCTGGAGGGCACCAGCGCCGGTATCGCCTACCTGCGCGGCGAGCGGCTGGTGCGCTGCAACCGGCGCTTCGAGGCGATGCTGGGGCTGGCCACCGGCCAGGTCGGCGGTGCACTGCTGGCCGACGTGCTGGCGGACCAGCCGGCGGCCCAGGCGCTGCTGCGCCGAGCGCTGGCCGAAGAAGGCCGGCACGAGATCGAGCTGTCGCGGCGTGGCCCGGAGGGTGCCACCGTCTGGTACGCCCTGTCGGTCAGCCGGGCGGCCGCCGGGGGTGAGCCCGAGCTGGTGCTGGTGCTGACCGATGTCTCCCGGCTCAAGGCCCAGCAGGCCGAGCTGGAGGCGCTGGCGCGCGAGCGGGCGCTGATGTTCAACCTGTCCGACGTCGGCCTGGCCTACCTGCGCGACGGCCAGATCGAGCGCGCCAACGAGGCCCTGGCTGCGCTCACCGGCTACGCCGTGGGCGAGCTGCTGGGCATGCACCTGTCGGCCCTGTTCGAGGACGAGGCGGCCTACCACCAGCGCTGGCAGCAGCAGCAGGGCGCGCTGACCCAGACCGGCCGCTGGAGTGGTGAGCGCCGGCTGCGCCGCCGTGACGGCCGCCTGCTCTGGGTGCAGGTCAGCAAGCGCCGGGTTGACGACGCCGACGAGCAAGCCGGGCTGATCTGCTCCTACGTTGACGTTGACGAGCGCCACCGCGCCCGCGAGGCCGTGCAATTGCAGGCCGAGCGCACCCGTGCCATCCTGGATTCGGTACTGGTGGGCATCGTCACCGTCGGCGACGGCGGGATCGAATGGATGAACCGCTCGGCGCGCCGCATGTTTGGCGGTGAGCTGGCGGATTTTGTCGGTGAGCCGATCGCCATCGTCGCCACCGCCGACCCGGACCACCCGCTGCGCGCCACCCACTACCGCCACGCCCTGGGCGACGGCCAGGCCGAAACCTTCGAATGCCGGCTGCGTGGCCGGGACGGCCGCGAGTTCTGGGTGGTCGGCAACGCGGTGGTCACCGGCCGCAGCGACAGTGCGCTGTCCCAGGGCAGCGGCAGCCAGATCACCTTTGCACTGCTCGACATCGAGCGCCGCCGCCAGGCCGAGGTCAGCATCGCGCAGGCCCAGGCCTCTTTGCAACGCATCATCGACACCGCACCGCTGGCCATTGCGCTGTTCGACGCGGCGTCGGGCCGGGTGCTGCGGCTCAACCAGATGGCGGCGACATTTTTTGGCCGGCCGGTCGGCGCGGTACTGGGCCGGCCGCCCGAGGAGTGGTTCGGCGCCGACGACGCGGTGGTGCTGCGGCAGGATCTGGACGCCGCGCTGGCCTTGCCCGAGGGCTTGCGCCGAGAGCTGCCACGCCCGTGCCGGCCGGCAGCTGCGCAGACTGAACCGCTGTCTGACGGCAGCCACGCCGTGCTTGGCCCCCAGGGCAGCAACGCCACGCCGGCGGCCGATGCTGCAGCAGACTTCCGCGCGTGGGACATGCGCATCGTCGCGCTCGACCCTACCGGCGAGCCCCAGCTGCTGCTGGTGGCCAGCGACGTGACCGAACAGCGGGTGGCCGAGCAGGCGCGGTTCGACGCTGCGGTCTCGCAGCGCGAGATGCTGGTCAAGGAAGTGCACCACCGCATCAAGAACAACCTGCAAGGCGTGGCCGGCCTGCTGCAGCAGACAGCGGCGCGCCGGCCCGAGGTGGCCTCGCTGATCAGCGAGGCGGTCGGCCAGGTGCAGGCCATCGCGCAGGTGCACGGCCTGCAGGTGGGCGTGGCGGGGCCGCTGCGCATCAAGCCGCTGATCGAGGCCATCACCGCGTCGGTGCAACGCACCTTCGGCCGCGCCATCACGGTGGCGGTGGAGGGCACGCCGCCGCACCGGTTTGCGCTGCCCGAGGCCGAATCCATCCCGATCGCGCTGACCATCAACGAGCTGCTCACCAACGCCATCAAGCACAGCGCGCCGGGGGATATCCGCATCGTGCTGCACTGCGACGAGGCCCGGCTGGCGATCAGCATCCACAACCCCGGTCAGCTGCGTGCCGGCTTCAGCCTGGCCCAGGTGCCGCCGGGGGTGTCCGGGCTGGGCCTGGTGCGGGCCTTGTTGCCGCGCCGCACGGCCACACTGACGCTGGCGCAGATGGGGGTCGACGTCGAGGCGCGCATCGTGCTGGTGCCGCCCAGCATCACGCTGCTGGAGCCGCTGTGAGCGGGTTCGGACCCGCAGTGACTGGTCACCGGGCTGGCCGGCAAACCGGTAACGGTGACAATCGGGTTTCGATTCGCAGCGGGTGAACCTGATGGCAGACATGGGCTCGGCAGTGGACAAGGGCGTGGCAGCCGACAAAGCCGCTGACAAGGCAGCCACCAAAGGCAAGATCCTGGTGGTCGATGACGACCGGCTGGTCCTGGCGACCGTTGCCCACGGCCTGGCGCAGGCCGGCTACGACGTGATCGATGCCGACAACGGCGACGACGCCATCCTGCTTGCGCGTGAGCACAAGCCCGACCTGGCGCTGCTCGATATCCGCATGGAGGGCATGAGCGGGTTTGATGTCGCTGCCTACCTGCGCGACCAGTTGCATGTGCCGTTCATGTTCCTGTCGGCCTTTGCCGACGACGAAACCGTGCAGAAGGTCAAGGCGCTGGGTGCCCTGGCCTACCTCGTCAAGCCGCTCGATATCGGCCAGATCCTGCCGACCGTGGCCGCAGCCTTCGGCAACCTGCCGGCGCGCGGCGCGGCCGCCGTCTCAGTGCCCGTGCCAGCACGCGTGTTGGCCGCCGCGCCTGAGCGCGTGCTGGCCGATGACCTGGTGCCGATGGCGGTGGGCGTGCTGATGCACCGCTACTCGCTGCAGCGCGGTCAGGCGCTGGCGCGGCTGCAAAAGCTGGCCGCCGACGAGCAGCGCGGCCTGGTTGACCAGGCCGGGCGGCTGGTGGAGGCGGTGGAGTTGCTGGCCCGGCCCGGCCACCCCGGTTGACGCGTCTCAGCCCTTGAGCGTGAAGTAAAAACGCGCGCCCTTGCCCACCTCGCCCTCGGCCCAGACCTCCCCGCCGTGGCGCCGGACGATGCGCCGCACCGATGCCAGGCCGACGCCGTTGCCCTGGAAATCGCTGCCGCTGTGCAGCCGCTGGAACACCCCGAACAGCCGGTCGGCAAAGCGCATGTCGAAGCCGGCGCCGTTGTCGCTGACCCGGTACACCGGCCTGCCGGCCTGCTCGGTCAGCTCGAAGCGGATCTCGGCCAGCGCGACCCGGGCGCTGTACTTCCAGGCATTGCCCAGCAGGTTCTCCAGCGCCATGCGCAGCAGCGTGGGGTCGCCCTGCGTGGTCATGCCCGGCTGGATCAGCAGGCTGGCCTGGCGCTCGGGCGCGCCACGCTGCAGGTCGTCCATCACCCATTGCGCCAGCTGCGACAGGTTGACCGACTGCTGCGCCAGCGGCTGGGTCGACAGGCGCGACACCGACAGCAGCGCGTCGATCATGTGGTTCATGCGGGCGGCTGCCGCCATCATCCGGTCGAGGTGGTCGCGGCCGACCCGGTCGATGGCCGTGCCGTAGTCTTCTTTCAAGATGCGGCCAAAGCCCTCGATCACCCGGATGGGCGCCCGCAGGTCGTGCGAGATGGTGTAACTGAAGGCCGCATGTTCGGCCGCCACCGCGCTGTTCTCGGTGTTGTTTTCGACACTGGCCGCTTGCGGCACCAGCGACAGCAGCAAGCCGGTACCCGGTGCCTCGGTGTCGACGGGTGGCGCGCCGATGCTGTCCAGCCGAATGCGCCAGCCGTCGGCATCCAGCGCCTGGCCGGCCGCCAGGCCTGTCACCCGCTGGCGCAGGCCGTCGGGCAGGCCGGCCAGTGCCTGGTCCCAGGGCTGCTGGCCGTCAGGCGCGCAGGCCAGGCCCAACAGGCTGCAGGCGGCGGGATTGGCGCGCTGCAGCACCCAGCCTTGGCCATCGCTCGGACGGCCCGCCAGACACAGCGGCGCCGGTCCCTGCAGCAGCAAGGTCTCCAGACCTTGCTGGGCGGTGCGGCGGGCGTCGTCCTGCTCGGTGGGCCAGGCCACGCCCAGGTAGCCGGCAAAGTGGCCCCGGTTGTCAAAGCGTGGCAGGCCGCGCAAGCGCCAGCGGCGCGGCGTGGCAAGGTTGTCGGGCAGGTTTTGCAGCACGACCAGCTCGCCCAGCGGCAGCTGCGATTGCAGGCGAGCTTGCACCGTCTGTGCCGCATCGTTGAAGCGCTGCCAGAGCAACTCGCCGCTGAACGCACCGGCCACCCAGGCCGACGCCGGTGCCCCCTGCGGTGGCGCCAGCCGGATGAGCCGGTGCTCGGCATCGGTCTGCCAGCTCCAGACGTCGAGCAACTGGCCCATCAACTGGTATTGCAGTCGGGCGTCGTGCAGGCGGGCCAGCTGGTCTTGACGGCTCCAGTAGGCGCCGCACAGCATTGCACCCGCAGTGGCCAGCAGCAGCGCCATGGCCAGCAACCAGGCCGGCCAGGCGGATTGGGTGGCCAGCAGTGCGGCAAGCAAGGCAATAAGCAACAACGCCAACGGCAGGATCGGCCAATGGGCGGGGAGGGGGCCGCCGTGCGCAGGGCCGCCGGCTTTGCGGTCGCGCGACATGCCAAGGATTGTACGGATGCAGGATGTGACCACCGCGCCGCCGCCGCGCCGGCGCTCAAGTTGCGGTGTAGCGCGCCGAAAGGCCGTTGCGGCAGCGGTTTTCTGCCGCGCAGAACCGGAGGCGTCAAGCCCAGCCATGGGCCTGCAGTCGCCGACCCTCCCCCCGCCGGGGCCTGAATCGCCAGTTGATGGACCTCTCGCACTCAAGTGTCAAGTACTTCCGATTGACGCCATGCGTAAGCCAGTAGATGCTAATACCCGTCTTTGCCTGAAAGAATAGGCGCGCGGGCGTTCAGGTACCCCGAGATTGCCTTGAAATGACCGAACAAACTTCATTGCCGGACGCTACAGATGTTGCCAACCGTACGGCTGCCGTAGCAGGTCCCCGCGTGCTGGACGCGCAGGCCCTGGCCAACCTGGCCCAACTCGATCCCACAGGGGCCAGCAAGCTGCTGTCCCGGGTCTTGACGGCCTACCGCGGGTCGCTGGCGCGATTGCTGCCGCAATTGGTTGCCGCCCGTGCGCCGGTTGACCTCGGCACCCTCAAGCTGGTGACCCACACCCTAAAATCCTCTTCAGCAAGCATTGGGGCAGTGGACCTGTCGGCGCTCTGCGGCGCAGCCGAACTGGCGCTGCGCGAGGACAGGCTGGACGGTTTGCCCCTCATACTCGACGACTTGTTGATCGAGGCGGCCCGTGTTGATGCCGCTGTACTTCAACTGTTGTCTACCCGGTAATTTTCGAACGCAATGAGCCTGCCCCATGACTTTGACGCCAGTGACGCCGCCGTGCGGTCCAAGGTGTTGCTGGTCGATGACGACGAGGTGACGTTGCTGTTGACGGCAGAAGCCCTGCGTGAGCGCGGCTTCGAGCTGGTCGAGGCCGCCAGCGGTGAGCAATTGCTGGCCATGCTCGACGACTGGACGCCCGACATCGTGGTGCTCGACGCGATGATGCCCGGCCTCGACGGCTTTGCCACCTGCCAGGCGCTGCGTGCGCTGGCAGGTTTCGAGTACATGCCGGTGCTGATGCTGACCGGTCTGGACGACGAGGCCTCGATCAACCGCGCCTACCAGGTCGGTGCCACCGACTTTCTGGTCAAGAGCACCCAGTGGAGCCTGCTGGCCGGGCGCCTGCGCAACCTGCTGCGCTCGTCGCGTACCCGGCTCGAGCTGGAGCGCAGCAAGAGCAAGCTGGCGCGTGCGCAGGATTTGGCCCGCATGGGTAGCTTCGACTGGCGCAATGCCGGTGGGCCCGCCGCTGCGGCCAGCGGCCGGTCAGGGGCCAGCTTTGGCGCCGCCTCGGGGGCCAGCCTGGTGCTCGCGCCTGAAGCGCTGCGGGTTTTTGGCCTGGGTCCGCAGGAGGTAGTCACGCTGCGCAGGCTGGTGCGCATGGTGCCCATGCCCGAGCGTCGCGGCATGACCCGCCTGCTGGCCGAGGTCCAGACCCAGAGCACGGTGCTGGCGATCGACGTGCCGGTCGAGATGCCCGATGGCCGGCAGCGCATCGTGCACATCGAGGCCGAGCCTGAGTTCAACGAGCACGGCCACCCTGTCGGTTATACCGGCATCGTGCAGGACGTGACCGACCGCCGGGTGGCCGAAGACCGCATCCGCCACCTTGCCAATTTCGATGCATTGACCGGCCTGCCGAATCGCCGCCAGCTGATCTGGCGCACCGAACGTGCGCTCGACCACGCCCGCCGGCTCGGCCACCAGGCCGCGATGCTGCTGATCGACCTGGACCGGTTCAAGGTCATCAACGACACCCTGGGCCATGCGGCAGGCGACGAGTTGCTGATCGAGGTGGCCAGGCGCCTGCGCGGCTGCGTGCGCCACAGCGACCAGGTGATGGACGCCGCCCTCGAGACCGCCGGCGTGCGCAGCCACCGGTCGCTGGAGGCGGTGGGCCGGCTGGGCGGCGACGAGTTCATCGCGCTGTTGCCCGAGGTGGCCGACGAGGCCGATGCCGAGCGCGTGTCGCAACGCATCCTGGAGTGCATGCGTGAGCCGGTCTGGGTTTGCGGGCAGGAGTGTTTTGTCACCGCCAGTGTGGGTATCTCGATGTACCCGGTGGACGGCCAGTCGGTTGCCGACCTGATGCGCAACGCCGACGTGGCGATGTACTCGGTCAAGAACACCGGCCGCAACAACTCGGCGGTCTACAGCCCGATGCTGGCCGGGCGCGGCCGTGAAAAGCTGGAGCTGGAAAGTGCGCTGCACAAGGCGATCGAGCGCAACGAGCTGGTGCTGCACTACCAGCCCAAGATCGACGTGCGCTCGGCCCGGATGGTGGGCGCCGAGGCGCTGATGCGCTGGCAGCGTGGCGACACGCTGGTGCCGCCGAACGATTTCATCCCGCTGGCCGAAGAAACCGGCCTGATCGTGCCGCTGTCCGAATGGGCGCTGCGCGAGGCGGCACGCCAGGCCAAGATCTGGTCGGTCAATTTTGGTTTTGCCGATTCGATCGCGGTCAACCTGCCCAACCGCATGTTCGAGCGCAGTGACCTGGTCGAGACCATCCACCAGGCGGTGTCGGCATTTGGCGTGCCGCACCGCGCCATCCAGCTCGAGATCACCGAAAGCGGGCTGATGAAGGACCTGCAAAACGTCATCCCGTCGCTGCACCGGCTGACCGAGATCGGCGTCGAGATCTCGATCGACGACTTTGGCACCGGCTACTCGTCGCTGGCCTACCTGACCACGCTGCCGATCTCCGAGCTCAAGATCGACCGCAGTTTTGTTCGCGACCTGGGCATCACGCCGCAAAGCTCGGCGGTGGTCACCGCGATCATCGCGTTGGCCCGCTCGCTGGGTCTGCGGGTGATTGCCGAAGGCGTCGAGAACCTGCGCCAGATGGAGGTGCTGCACCGACTGGGCTGCACGGTGATGCAGGGCTTTCTGTTCAGCAAGGCGATCCCGCCCGACAAGCTCGAAGAATGGCTGCAGCTCACCGTGCTGCCGCGCAAGGAGCCCTGGCTGGTGCAGGCTGGCGCAGACCGGCCGGACCTGGTGCTGACCACCGGCGGCCGGCAGACTTAAGCCCCGGCAAAGCCTGCCGGGGCCGCCTGGCTGCCCGCTCAACCCCTCAAGTTCACGCTCGGAGTCGCCTCAGATGGATGCCCAACGTCCGGCCACCGCCATGCCGGCCCAACTCGCCAAGGGTGCACTGCGCCGCCTGGCGGCCGCCAAGCAAGAGCCCACCCCCGCCAATTACGCCCGGGCCTATGCCGAAGAGGCCGGCGAGCCCCTGCCCGCCGAGGGCGCGTTGCCACCACGGGCGCGCGCCGCCGTCGATCGGCTGGTGATGCGTGCCACCGACGACACCGCCCTGCGCGCCGAGATCACCGGCGCGTTGATGGAGGCACGCTACGACGATCTGCAGCGTGCGCTGGACCGCAGCAGCGCGGGTGCTGCCAGCGCGGCGCAGGCCTGGGCGCTGCTGATCGACCGGCTGGCGCGGGGGCTGGAGCGTGGTGCCCGCCACTGGACCGGCGCCCGCAAGAAAGAAAGCCTGCAGCGGGTGCTGGACGGCAGCCGCAGCGACGCCCGCCTGCTGCAGCAGCGCATGGGCCAGCTGATCTCGGCCTGGGAGACGGACCAGCCCGATGCCGACGTGGACGCAGTCCAGACTGCGACCGACGCGGCGGTCGGCGAAGCGGCAGCTGGGCCGGGCGCTGCGGCCAGCACCGCTGCAGCCGCTGCCGGCGCGGGCGGGCCTGCCGCCAGCGCCAGTGGTGCGGCGCTGCCGTCCGGCCCGCCGCAGTTGGATGGCGCCATGGCCACCGCCCGGGCTGCCACTGAGCGCGCTGCCGGCCACCCCCGGATGATCGATGCGCTGCAGGCGACCGTCTGCGCCAGCCTGCCCAGCAGCGATGCACGCGCCGCCGAGCTTGCCGACGAGCTTGCCGTGCTGGCCCGCCAGGTGCATACCGACGGTGCCACGCCAGCCCTGGCCGACGCCGTGGCCGAGGTCTGCGGCCGGGCGCAGCGCTGGCTGGGCCTGCGCCATGAACTGGTGGACGAGCTGCTGGCGCTGTGTGCCTCGCTCACCGATGGCCTGACCGACGTGGCCGAGGACGGCAGCTGGGCCCGTGCCCAGGGCGAGCGCCTGCGGCTGCAATTGGCCGACAGCAGCAAGGGCGGCAGCGCCCGGGCCGTGCGAGCCGCGCGCAACCTGCTGGACGATGCGCGCGCCAGCCAGCGTGCGCTGCAAAGTGAGCGCCACTACGCCCGCGACGCGCTCAAGCAGATGGTGCGTCAGGTGCTGAGCGAGCTGGGCGACCTGTCCAGCGCCACCGGGCGTTTCAATGACCGGGTCAACGGCTATGCCCAGGTGATCGAGTCGGCCGACTCGCTGGCCAGCCTGGCCGAGGTGGTGCGCGAGCTGCTGGGCGAGAGCCGGGCGGTGCATGATCTGGTGGGTGCTGCGCGAGATCGCCTGGCCAGCGAGCATGCGCGCGGCGCAGCGCTGGAGGCCAAGGTGCTGGGCCTGGAGTCCGAGCTGCGCCGTCTGGCCGACGAGGTGTCCACCGATGCGCTGACCCAGGTCGCCAACCGGCGCGGTCTGGCCCAGGCCTTCAGCGCCGAGAGTGCACGCAGCGTTCGCGAGGGCGTGGCCACCGCGCCGCTGGCGGTGGGCCTGATCGACATCGACAACTTCAAGAAGCTCAACGACAGCCTGGGCCATGCTGCCGGCGACGTTGCGCTGCAAAGCCTGGCCGCACGGGTCAAGGCATGGTTGCGGCCGGTGGACCATATCGCCCGCTTCGGCGGAGAAGAGTTTGTCGTGCTGCTGCCCGGCACGCCGCTGGACGAAGGCCAGCAGGTGCTGACGCGGCTGCAACGGCGCTTGAGTGCCAGCCTGTTCATGCACGAGGGCCGCGAGGTGTTTGTCACCTTCTCGGCGGGTGTCACCACCTGGCGGACCGGCGAGACGGTCGAGGCCGCGCTGGCGCGGGCCGACGAAGGCCTGTACGAGGCCAAGCGAACGGGCAAGAACCGCACCTGCATCGCGTGACCGGATCGCGGGATCGCACCCTCTGATCGAGGCCAACGCCGGCGCCACACTTGCACCGGCGCAGGCCAGGCGTCAGCAAGTTGTGCTGACATCAACAGGTGCCCGACACCTTCAACTTCAACGCCTCGCCCTTTGACTGCCTGACCAGCGACGAGCGCCGCCGCGTGCGCGAAAGCGTCGATCTGCTGCCGCTGCAGGCCGGCCAGGTGCTGCTGGCGCCGGGGGATGCACCCAGCCACCTGTTTGTGCTGGCGCAAGGCCAGGTGCAGCAGTGGGACGCCGATGAACTGGTGGCCAGTTTTGGCCCGGACGACTGCTTCGACGGCCGCGCGCTGGTGGCCGGCCGGGCCAGCCACCGGTTTGTGGCAGTAGGCGTCGGCCGGGTCTACCGGCTGCCGCAGGCCACCGTGGCCGGGCTGATCGCCAGCAATGCCCACTTTGCCGCCTTGCTGTTTGCCGACCTGTCGGACAAGCTCGGCGCGCTGGCCGACCGCCACGAGCGCCACGAGCTGCAGTCGCTGACCATGGCGCGCATCGACCAGGTGGTGCTGCGGCCGGCAATCGAGGTGGATGCTGGCACCGACATCGTCACGGTGGTGCGGCTGTTCAGCGCCCAGCGCATCACCAGCGTGCTGGTGCGCGACCGGGCGGTAGCGCCGCCCCGGCTGGGCATCTTCACCAGCGCCGGGCTGCAGCGCGCCATCCTGCAAGGCACGCCGCTGGAGGCGTTGGCGGTGGGCACGCTGGCGAGTTTTCCGCTGGTCACCGTCCGGCCCAGCGACCATTTGTTCGACGCACTGGCCACGATGATCCGCCACCGGGTGCAGCGTGTGGTGGTGGTGGCCGCGGGTGCGTCCGGCGCAACCGCCCCGGTTGAACCCACGGTGCTCGGCATGCTGGAGCAGATCGACCTGCTGAGCTTTTTGTCCAACCATTCCTATCTGGTGACGCGGCAGATCCTGGATGCCACCGACCTGGCCGCGCTGGACGCCGCCGCCGCGCAGATCACCCGGGTCATCGGCCTGCTGCACCAGGGCGGCACGCGGGTCAGTGCGATTGCGCGGCTGGTGCAGGCGCTCAACGCCCAGCTGTTCGAGCGCGCCTGGCAGCTGGTGGCGCCGCCCGAGTTGGTGACCAATTCTTGCCTGTTCGTGATGGGCAGCGAGGGCCGCGGCGAGCAACTGCTGAAAACCGACCAGGACAACGGCCTGGTGCTGCGCGACGGCTACACGCCGCCGGCCGACCTGGCGGCGATCTGCGACCGGTTCTCGGCCGCGCTGGCCGGTTTTGGCTACCCCGAATGCCCCGGCCGCATCATGCTCAACAACCCGGCCTGGCGGCATCCGCTGGCCGAGTTTGCCCAGACCGCGCGGCGCTGGCTGCTGCTGCCCACGCCCGACAGCCTGATGGCGCTGGCGATCTTCATCGACGCCCATGCGGTGTGCGGTGATGCCAGCCTGCTGGTGCAGCTGCGCGCCGAGGTGATGGCGCTGGTCACCGACAACGACGCGTTGCTGGCGCGGTTTGCCGCGGCGATCAACGCTTTTGATGCCGAAGGCCAGAGCAGCTGGTGGTTGCGCCTGCGCGTCACCGAGGCCCGCCACGACGCGCTGGACCTGAAAAAAGCCGGCACCTTTCCGCTGGTGCACGGCGTACGGGCGCTGGCCCTGGCCGAGCGGCTGGGCGCCACCGGCACGGTCGAGCGCATCACCGCGCTGGTGGCCGCACACCGCCTGCCGGCAGCGCTGGGCGCCGAGCTGACCGACTCGTTGCACTTTTTCATGCGGCTCAAGCTGGAGGCCGGGTTGGCGGCATTGGCAGCGGGTCAGACCGGCAGTGCCATCGTGCTGGACCGCCTGAGCAGCCTGGACCGCGACCTGCTGAAGGACACACTGGCGGTGGTCAAGCGCTTCAAGTTGCTGCTGCGCCAGCGCTTTCATCTCGACGCGGTCTGAGGCGCGGAGCGCTGTCGGCCGGTGCCCTGGCCGGGCCGGCGGTTCAGCCCGCCTTGGGCCGCCGGTGCACGGTGATGACCGCCGTGCGGGGTGCGGCACCCGCGGCGGGCGGCGGCGCACAACCCCCGCCACAGCCGCTGCAAGCGCTGGCCGGCGCCGGCGTGCGGCCCAGCATGCGGTTGACCGCGGCGCGCCAGGCCGCCGGCATCAGTACCCAGCCCGCGTAGCCAGTGCTGCCGGCAACGATCAGCGCTGCGAGGATGGATTGCAATGACGCGCCCATGTCAGCCGCCCAGCCACAGCGTGCTGCGGTAGGTGATGAAGGCCGCCAGGTAGGCCAGCGCAAACTGGTAGGCCGCCATGGCCGCCGGGTAGCGCCAGCTGTGGGTCTCGCGCCGCACGGCAGCCAGCGTGGCCACGCACTGCGGCGCAAACACAAACCAGGCCAGCAGCGACAAGGCGGTGGCCAGCGACCAATTCTGGGCGATCACCGGCGCCAGGTGCTCGGCCACCGCGTCGCTGCTGGCCGACAGCGCGTAGACCGTGCCCAGCGCACCCACCACCACCTCGCGCGCGGCCAGCCCGGGCACCAGCGCGATCGAGATCTGCCAGTTGAAGCCGATCGGCGCAAACAGGTGCTCCAGACCGCGGCCCATCTGGCCGGCAAAGCTGTACTGGATCGCCGGGCCGGTCGCGCCGGCCGGTGGCGCCGGTGTGCTGGACAAGAACCACAGCACCACCATCAGCGCAAAGATGATGGTGCCCACCCGCCGCAAAAAGACCACCGCACGCTCCCACAGCCCCAGCGCCAGCGTGCGCGGGTCGGGCCAGCGGTAGGGCGGCAGCTCCAGCATCAGCGGCTGGTAGTGGGCCTTGGACCACAGCCGCTTGAACAACCAGGCCACACCCATCGCCGAGCCGACGCCGGCGGCATACAGCGCAAACAGCACCAGGCCACGCAGGTTGAACGGACCCACCGCGCGGTCGGGCACAAACGCGCCTATCAGCAGCGCGTAGACCGGCAGCCGGGCCGAACACGTCATCAGCGGCGCGATCATGATGGTGGTGATGCGGTCGCGCCAATTTGCGATGGTGCGGGTGGCCATGATGCCGGGCACGGCGCAGGCAAAACTCGACAGCAGCGGGATGAAAGCCCGGCCCGACAGCCCCACCCGGCCCATCACGTTGTCCAGCAAGAAGGCGGCGCGTGGCAGGTAGCCGGAGTCCTCCAGCGCCAGGATGAAAAAAAACAGGATCAGGATCTGCGGCAGGAACACCAGCACGCTGCCGGCGCCGGCTATCGCGCCGTCCACCAGCAGGCTGCGCAGCGGCCCGGCCGCCATCTGGCCGGTCACCCACTCACCCAGCGCCGCCATTGCCGCGCGGATCAGGTCCATCGGCAGGTTGGCCCAGGAAAACACCGCCTGGAAGGTGACAAACAACAGCGTGG
>Ga0209181_10001109_pt1 | contig 47978 bp, 43 predicted proteins | sample MAT05_FD_187208 | JGI IMG/M metagenome (GOLD analysis project Ga0209181, IMG submission 187208) | Freshwater microbial communities from Lake Fryxell liftoff mats and glacier meltwater in Antarctica - MAT-05 (SPAdes) (version 2) | ecosystem: Environmental > Aquatic > Freshwater > Ice > Liftoff... | reverse complement strand
TGCAGCACAAAGCGCATCAAAATGCCCAGACAAGGTGAGAAACTGGGCGAAAAATACCAACTGCCCAATCGGTGTCAGGGGAGCCTGCGAGTCCCATTCCACAAACACCGTCCCTCCGGGCGTCTGCCTCCGCAATGGTCCCACTTCCGTATCCGCTGCCACCACTGCTTGCCGTAGCGCTGTGTTCAATAGTTGATGTTTATCTTCACCCTGCGGGTGAACCGGTAGCAGTGTTGTTTCGTCTCCCATCCTCTTTACTTACTTACCTCACTCATCTTCCTTTCGCTCGTCTGACAACTGCCGTTTTTAGGTTGATATGTCTCACGACATACTGTGGACTACACTAGTGTTCCACACCTGACGGTGCGTTAGTACAATTCCCTCCTGTCATCGCACTAAATGGAAACATTGAAACTGGATACAGCCAGATCCAAAGATTGAGGCGATGCATTTAGGATATGAAATCGTTCATTATCCATATCAGCGACTCCTCTGAGCTTGATCAACGCACAGCCATCACTGTGAATGACAGCATGGATATAGGACAAGCAGCGCAAATCGCATTAGATGATATGGTAGATCAATTCGGAGAAAATATCGAGTTTCCCCTGTTTGTAGACATCCATCCGCACGCGACTTTCACAAACATTGAATGGATGCATCAGGAATCGGAAAAACCGGAAGATATCCGTCTCCCAAATAACCGCCTGAAGTGATTCATAAGATTGGCTGCGGATATGCGGTCGTTTGTCCCTGTCTCTGCAAGACTGCAAGAATGTGCTTTCCAGAAATTATGAGGATTGGGCGAAGAGTTCCCGAACGGCTTCATCTAGGTGGTCGAGGTTGATCGGTTTAGTGAAGTGACGCAGGAAACCGGCATCAAGCGCCTGTTCCACGTCCTCCTCCACTCCATACCCACTCAGCGCGATCCCGTTTAGCCCATACAGCTTTTTCAATTTGCTCATCAGCTCAAAGCCGGTCCCGTCGGGGAGTCCGAGGTCGCTAATCACGAGGTCAAAATGGTTGGTTTTCGCCAGCTTCAGCGCAGAGCTGCACGTCACCGCCAGAAATGGAACGTAGCCTTTCTTTTTTAGCAGGCGCATCACGATCGCTCCCGTCGCCTCGTGGTCTTCCACCAGCAGAATTTTCAGCTCTGACGGCGTATTCTTTTTGGGACCCGGTTTTTTCCTATTGCGTTTGGCCGGGCTCAGACTCAGTGGCATCTCGAATGTGAACAAAGCACCTTCATTTAGACCCGCGCTTTTGGCGTAAAGCGCTCCGCCATGCAGATCCGTCAGCGCCTTGGAAATCGCAAGCCCAAGTCCGAGCCCTCCAAACCGTTTGGAGATGTGCCGGGTTCCCTGCTCAAACGCATTGAAAATGTGAGGCAGCTCCTCCGCGCCGATTCCTTTTCCTGTATCGGTGATTTCTAGTCTCCATGTGCGGGCATCGGGATTACTGGTGATCACATGCACCTTGCCTTTTACAGGTGTAAATTTTACTGCGTTCTTCAAAAGATTCCAAAAAATCTGCTGCAGTCGGGTGGGGTCACCCATGACTTCATTGTGCTTGGCGAGCAGTTCCAGCGAGACATGGGGATGCGTGACTTCCATTTCGCTGCGAACAATCAGGTCTGTCTGAATCACCAGCTCCTTCGCGTCCACTGTCCGGCTTTGCAACTGCACCTTGCCGTTTGAAATCGCGGTGAGATCCAGGAGGTCGTCAATGAGCCTGGCTTCCAGTTCCACATTCCTGCGGATCATCGCCATATTTGATCTGAATTCATCCGGCAGCGCGGCATCCTTTTCCATCGCACCCGCAGCCATCAGAACTGGGGTGAGCGGCGTGCGTAGCTCATGACTCAGAACAGCCAGAAAATGGTCTTTCGCCTGATTTGCCCGGCGCGCTTCATGATACAGTCGTGCATTATCCACCGAGAGCGCCGCGCGATTTGCGAGATTTTCTACGAACCGCAAATCGCCTTCGGTAAAAGGACGCTCGGGGTCACTGGAAATCATGGTCATGGTGCCGAAAGTAACGCCCTGAGCGGTCAGCGGGACGATCATCGCCGACCTGATCTGAAGCTGTCGGCATAACTCCAGGTGGCGTTTATCCGCCGCCCTACTCGCAAGCATCTCATCGGTAATAGTCTCGTGAAGCTCAGCGCGTCCCGTGCGAATCACGTGCGGGGCTCCATGCGGAGCATCCGCAGGCGTGGGGTAATCCCTCCTTAGTTCCTCTGCCAGCTCCAGCATCGCGGGATCTTCATGCGCCACGGCGATCGGATGCAGTGAGCCATCCTCCTGGACAATCACCATGGAGCACCAGTCCGCCAGACGGGGAACCGCGAGCTGCACCACATTGAGTAGGGTCGTCTCATAATCCAACGAGGAGCTAAACACCTCGCTCGCTTCCCTAGAAATGCCAGACGCTCATTAGCCACGGATTCATTCCTTAGCAAAGCCGCCTCATGCTCACGCATCTCCTGCTCCGATTGCAGTGCGTGATCCCGTTCCTCTTCAGCCTACCTCTGTTCGGTGATGTCCGTATTGGTGCCAAAGCATTTGAACACCTTGCCATGCTTATCATGCACCGGCAGCGCCCTGCCGAGATTCCAGCGATAACTACCATCTGTCGCCCGCAACAGACGAAACTCGACTTCATAAGGTGCCCCAGTTTTCACCGATTGCATCCAGCGTTCCACGATCCTTTCCCGGTCATCCGGGTGAACCACATCCAGCCAAGTATTTCCTGTCATCTCCTCGTAAGTGCGCCCGAAATACTCGATCACCCTCCCGTTTACAAAATCCAGCTCACCTTCCGAATTAGCTGTCCAGACTTGCTGAGGAATTGTCTCACATAACATGAGTAAATCTTCACGGCTCAGTGTAGCCGATGGTTTGTTTGGCTGGATCATAATGCAAATATATGTCCACGGAACACACGGAAAGGCACGGAATAAAAACAAGCTCCATCAAGATTCAAATCGTCAACAGCAGGCATTCAATAATCGGTGATTCCTGAAAATTGGCCTCTGCATCCTGATGGCTGGTTGTGTCTGCTCTGTGGTGTGCTGCGGACGGCTTTTAAATGCTTCCGGTTTAGACTTTCCTGAGCGTGATCACCGCGATGTCGTCATCACGACTGGCGTCTTTCGCAATGTCGGCGATCCGGGCAATCAAATCTTCTGGGGCGTCTTCGTTAAGCAGTTTCTTTTGCAGCACTTCCTCCACCACCTCATTGGAGAACGGCTCTCCATCCGCTGATTTCATGCTGTAAATACCGTCGGTATAGAAAACGGCGATGTCGCCTTTTTCCATTTCGATCGTGAAGTCCGTGATACTGATATTGCTCACAAGTCCGAGGATCGTCCGCTTGGAGGCGTAGGAATCCACCCGACCATCATGACGCTGCACATATAGTGGCGGATGTCCTGCGCTGGAGAATGTCATCGAACCGTTCTCCTCAACCACCGCGCAGCATGCGGTCATAAATGTGTTTCCTCCAACCACACGGATGAACTCCTTGTTCACCAGATTCAGGATGGTCGCCGGGGAAGTGGATAGCTCACTGGCGGAGCTGAATAAATGCGTCGCCAATGTGGTAATTAAAGCGGCCGCGACTCCGTGGCCCGTGCCGTCTGCCAACCAGAACATCCAGCGTCCGTCGCTCAATTCTTTCCATCCATAAATATCGCCGCCTACTTGAATCAGCGGCTCAAAATGCGCCTCCACCTCCCAGCCGGGAACATAAGGCGTCTCATGCGGCACGATAGCCTGTTGGGTCGCTTTTGCAGACATAAGGTCGGCCTCGTGCGATTCTCTCCATTTTTCAAGCTCCAGCGCATAAGCCCGTAGCCGTAACTGGGTATGAATGCGCGCCTGCAAAATAGAAAGGCTCACCGGTTTTGTAACAAAATCATTCGCCCCTGCGGAAAGACAGCCGACCTCCTCAGTCTCGGCGGTATGCGCGGTGAACATGATCACCGGCAGCTCCTTGATCAGCGTAATCGTAGAAGCGCGAATCCACGCGCAGACTTCCGCTCCATTCAACCCAGGCATCTCGTAATCCAGCAGGACGATATCCGGTGTGTTGTCCTGGATAATCTCCAGTGCCTCGGCTCCACGGGACGCTATAGTCACTTCAAAACCTACGCCTTTTAAGCTGGTGGTGAGAAGCCTTCGAGCGGCCGCATCATCATCCACGATGAGAATATGAGGCTGCTTGTTTGTTTTCGCTGGGGTCGGCGAGGAAGTGAGAACGCTTTGAGTGGCCATAATAGAATGGAATCGAATACACCCCCCATCGTGGATGTATCATTAAGCTCAAATTTAAGGGCGGCGTTAGTTTTTCCTATTATTCACGCTCCATATTGGGGAGATTCCCCGGTAGCCGTGAATCCTCCGCCCAAAAAAATCGTAATCATTGACGATGACCGTAATATTCTGGCTACGCTGGAAGCGTTGCTGAGGCGGCGTGGTTTTGACCCTTATGTCGCCCCCAATGGTTCACAAGGACGCAAACGCATCGCCGAGGTAAAGCCGGACCTCGCGCTGCTCGACATCGGACTACCGGATGTAAACGGCCTGGACTTGCTGGAGGAGCTGCGCGCCGAATACCCCGAGCTACCGTTCATCGTGCTCACCGCCAATGATACGTTAGAAAATGCGATCAATGCGATCAAGCGCGGCGCGTTTCACTTTTTCAGCAAGCCGTATGTCGTCGAGGAACTCCTTTCCCTAGCCAGTCGCGCGATGGAGCAGGCCGATTTGACCAAGGAGACACTGAGCCTGCGCATCGAGAAGAAAAAACTGGAGCAGGATTTGCAAGAGACGCGAGAGCTCCTAGAGCCCGTTTTCGCAAGCCGCAAAATGAAAGTAGTGGATGCACTCATCTCCCGCGTGGCTCCCACTACCGCGAATGTCATGCTCACTGGGGAAAGCGGCGTCGGCAAGGAGGTCATCGCCAGCCGTCTTCATGCACAGAGCTTGAGAAAAACAGGCCCCATGGTGCGCCTCAACTGCGGCGCGTTCCCTGCCAACATGATCGAATCTGAACTTTTCGGTTATGCAAAAGGTGCGTTCACCGGCGCAGTCGCTTCTTTTCCCGGCATGATCGCCGAGGCGTCAGGCGGCACATTGTTTTTGGATGAAGTCACGGAAATGCCCGTAAACTTGCAGACGCGCTTCCTTCGCGTAATTCAGGAGCGCGAGTATCGTCCGCTCGGCAGCACCAAGACTCTCCCTGCGGATTTCCGCCTCATCGCTGCCACCAACCGCGACCCGAAGCATGCGGTGATGGAGGGAAAACTCAGAAAGGATTTATATTTCCGTTTAAAGACGTTTGAGATCGAAATCCCGCCGCTGCGGGAACGACTGGATGAATTGCCGAGACTGGCGGATTTGTTTCTACGCCGATTCGCGATTCAAAATCAGCGACCCATTCCGGTGGTGGAGCCCGATGCCATGCAGCTCCTCCTCGCTTACAACTGGCCGGGCAACGTGCGCGAACTCCAAAACGCCATGGAGCACGCCTGCATCCTTTCGGAGTGCAGTATCGTAAAGTGCGCGCACCTTCCCAAGGAGGTCCGCCTGCCTCAATACCATGAAGACTTGCCGGAAACTCCCGATGCCTTTTCGGCCTTTGCTCCGCACGTCTCGGAAACCACTTTGGTAGAAACTGAAAAACGCGCCATTAGCGATGCGCTCAGAAAGTCTGACGGAAATAAAAAGAAGGCGGCGGAGATACTGGGGATCCATCGCCCCACGCTCTACGCCAAGATGAAGCGGCTGGGACTACGGTAGCCGGACTTCTCACAGGATGCATAAAATTGCGTCAGAGTGTGGGGGAAAGGTTCTTACTCTTTGTCTTGCTCTTTGATCTTACTCCCTGCCGAGATTTTCAGAGTAAGATCAAGAGCAAGACAAAGAGTAAAATTTGCGTCTGGAAGCTCCCCCCTCTGAATTCTCAATATGAGAAATGCAGGACACTCAGGATTTTATAAAACCAAAAGAGACCTCACTTACGATTGGAAGCCACATGCCCCTCGGACGCCCGCCTAACTCACGCTATCAACACCCGACCTTGATCACTATCGTGACGCTCGTCGCAGTACTGTATTTTGGACGCGACTTTTTCCTCCCGCTGACGCTGGCCATTCTCTTTGTCTTCCTGCTCGCGCCTCTGGTGCAGCGGTTGGAAAAACTGGGGGTGGGACGCGTGGGGGCGGTGATTACCACCACCTTAATCAGCTTTGGCGTATGCGCACTTCTTACATGGATGTTGACCGCGCAGGTGCTGGATCTGGCAAATGAACTCCCGAAATACCGGGACAACCTGCGAGCAAAAATCACATCGTTGAATCCTTCTCAAAACGGGCCGTTCAATCGTGCGACTGAGACCTTCAGCGAACTTGCGGAGCAAGTCACCAATAACGGCACCAAAATATTCGACCAAGACAACGCTGTAAAAGTGGAGGTGGTCACCTCGCCGGTGAATGCGATGGCGGTCATCAGTAAATACGCCGCACCGATTCTGGCTCCACTGGGCGTTGCCGCCATGGTCGCAGTATTCGTTATTTTCATACTCCTTCAGCGGGAGGACCTGCGGGATCGGATCATCCATCTAGTTGCTCACGGCAAGTTACAGCTCACCACGCAAGCGCTTGATGAGGCAGGGGAGCGGGTCAGCCGCTATCTACTCGCTCAATTAATAGTGAATGTTCTGTATGGCGTTCCTGTCTGGCTCGGCCTGTGGTGGATCGGAATTCCCAATGCGTTTTTATGGGGCCTACTGTCAGCGTTGCTCCGCTTTCTTCCTTATCTCGGTCCGTGGATCGCCGCCGCGTTTCCCATTTTGATTTCCCTCGCCATTTCAAATACCTGGCAGGAGCCGCTTCTTACAGTATCGCTCTTTGTGGCCATGGAAATCATCAGCAACAATATCGTAGAGCCGTGGCTGTATGGCTCCAGCACCGGGCTTTCCTCCATCGCGATTATCGTGTCCGCCGTTTTCTGGACATGGCTTTGGGGCGCTCCTGGACTGCTCGTGGCTACGCCGCTCACCGTCTGTATTGCGGTGCTCGGGAAATATATTCCTGAGTGGAGATTTCTGGATGTTTTGTTGGGAGATCGACCGCCCATCGCCCCGCATGAGCGGCTGTACCAGCGTCTGCTCGCTTTGGATGAAATAGAATCCGAACAGATCGTGATAAAATACCTGAAGGAAAAGCCGGACGACAACGTGTGGGATATGCTCTTTTTTCCGGTGCTGCTGCAGATAGATGCTGATATTCATTCAGGGACCCTTGAAGAGGATCTTGGGAAGGATATTCACGAACTTTTTGAGGAACTGATCGCTGGATGCGGGACACCCTCAGACAAACTGCCTCAACCTTCTAGCATCCTTCTGCTTCCGGCGCGCAATGAGATGGATGAATTAAGCGCACTGATGCTACAGCGCTCCCTTTTACTCAAAGGCGTGGAGATCACTTTGATTTCATCCGACTCCTTTTCTAAGCAAATGGTTTCCGAGGCGATTAGGCAGAATCCGACTGTCATTTGTATCTGCACCGCTTCCCCCAGTTCCTCACTGCACGCGACCTGGCTCATCAAAAAGATTCACGCGGAGTTGCCGGGAACAAGCTTGATCGCCGCTTGCTGGTCAATACTACGGGATGATCGGAGAGCGGGTAAAGCGCTAGGCATGGGTGCCAATTGTTACGATCATTCCTTTGCGGGAGTGAGTAAGGAACTGCTTGCACTGTCGCGCTGTGAAAAACCGCTAGCTCAGGCTTGATAATGTTGCGTCTATAATGTGATTCAGGTTTTAGAGTCCGTCGGCCCCTTGCCAGAGCGGTGCAATCTCTTTACATCCATGGCTTATGACTAAGAAGTCGCATCACTTAATCGGGCTGCTAGTCTGGCTTTTACTAGCCTTCGCCACAGCGGCTGTCGGCGCAGTCGCTTCTGCAAACGCCGGCACGTTTTACGCGGAGCTCACCCGCCCGTCTTGGGCACCACCGGGCTGGCTATTTGGCCCTGTCTGGTCATTGCTTTACGTCCTCATGGGTGTTGCTGCGTGGCTAGTGTGGCGGAGCGGTGGTCTCGCTGTTGCGCGCGGTCCACTCATCCTGTTTGTCGTCCAGCTTGCCGCCAATGCCTTATGGAGCTGGGTGTTTTTTCACTGGCGTCAAGGCGCTCTCGCATTCGTGGAGGTGCTACTTTTGTGGGGCCTTATTCTAGCGACAATCGTAGCATTCTGGCGCTTCAACAGACTCGCGGCTATTTTACTTTTCCCTTATTTGGCGTGGGTTACTTTCGCCTCCATACTGACGTTTGCCCTTTGGAAGCTCAATCCCAGCCTGCTCTCGTGAGGCTGCTAATATATAGCCTGTCGCTTTTGTCTTCCAAAAAATTTGCACGCATAGACACACGCTCAATCGAATTACAGGTATGAAACCCACTCATCATGGCTCCGAGCCTGCCACACGAAGTGAGGCGACTGCACCCGAGGCGACTGCGCATCTTTCCTCGTCACAACTAGAAGCGCTGGAGATAGCAGACGAAGCGGAGCATAACATCGGCTTGAAGCGTGAGGAGCTGACCAAGAATGCTGCGAAGATTGCAGAGCAGAAACCGACGGACGAATAATCCGGCTAAATACTTACTTTCTGCAAAGAGGAAACGGGCGATGTAAAGCTGCTCGCTAATTAATCAGGTGGAAGCGATAGGGCAGGGTAGGGACAGAAGGATTACATCCATCCATACCTCTTGTCTTTTTAGCCTTCTGTATAGGCGCTTCTCCAAACTACTTCCCTTCGTATTCCTTTAAAAAACCAAGGAATTCCCGACGGTGCTGCTCTTCGTCTCCTAGTAGTTTAATCGCCATATCCTGCGTGACGTAATCCTCTCCTTTGTCGCTCAGCTTAATGATCTTTTTGTAAAGCGCGATTGCGTCTTCCTCTGCCTCGATGACCCCCTTGATGATCGCCACGATGTCGGTCGTCTTTTTAGGAGGCTGGAGTGATTTCTGACTTCTTGGTAATTCCATGGAGCCGGGAACAATACCCTCCAAGGTCTTAATTCGATTTGCCAGCAACTGGGCGTGACCCAGCTCAGCCAGAGCATCAGCGGCGAGCGATTTTTTTACTACTTCCGAGCGGACACCATCCAGATTCACCGACGCGGCAATGTAATTCTGAACGGTCTCCATCTCTTTTGCGTACGCAAGAATGAGATTACTGAGAACAGGCTGTGATTTCATAACAAGGATTTATCGAGTCGCGTCTTTGATCGCATCACCGACGTTTCTAACGCCTTTTTCGACTGAGTTTCCGACTTTATCAGCGGCTTCCTTGATTTCCTCCCCGGCATCCTTGAGATCATCTTTCGCAGTCTCTTCATGGTTCACGGGCTTTGGAACGGTCATTGCAGCTTTCACTCGGGCACTTTCAAAACGCACCGTTTCCTGTGCGCGGTAGGTTCCGAGATCTGTCAGTTTTTTCGCCGCTTCTGCACGGGCTTCTCCGGTCTTTTTACTGACATGACCTTCAAGCTCTGCAATTTCTCCGTCCAGTTCAGCGAATGCCTTTTTCACATCCGCTTCATTTTCCGTATTCGGCGAAGTTTCATAGGCGGTGATCGCCATTTTGAGACGGGTGGTTTCAAATGTTTTCGTATCGCTGTGTGGAACCGGTTCAGGCGGAACGATCACGGGATAATCGGCTTTTTTTTCACAAGCAGACAGCGCGATTGCACACGCAAGAATAAGGATACGATTGGTTTTCATAACGAGTGAATGATTAAATGACTAGGATCGGTTATGAGATGGGTGGTTTGCGTCCCATGAGGAATGAGGCGACGAATAGAATGAGGAACACGATGAATAGAATCTTTGCGATTCCTGCTGCTGTGCCGGCGATTACGCCGAACCCTAATATTGCTGCAATGATTGCGATGACAAGAAATGTGATGCTCCAGGATAACATAAGCGTAGATGGTTGTGGATTAGTTTAGTTGTTGTTTTTCTGACCAACACACACAACGCACGCCGCCCTCACTGCGCGTGTATGAAATTTTATAGTGATCTGAGAATGTATTTTTACATACGTCCAGCGGCCTCATTGATCTCGATGGTCGGGGTATAAACCATTCACTCAATCCAACTTCCTCATCATTCACCTACTCAAAGGCTGCAACTAATCCATCCCATGAAAAAACTATCTCTATTTTTAGCAGCAACCACTTGTGCTGCCGCTGGAGCTTTTGCTAACGAGCCTGCTGTCTCGCTTGAGCCACACCGTCGTCATGAGGGAGGCACACTGAGCATCTATTATGAAAATGATCTATTCGCAGGGACCGACCGCTATTACACCAACGGCACAAAGATTAGTTATACGACGCCCAATCTCAATCGCTTTGAAGACGACGTCTTTTCACGTCCATTTGCACCAGCAATAGGATTTCTTCCCTATGTCAATCGCCCCAACTATCAGCGCAACTTCGCGATTTCCATCGGACAGAACATGTACACTCCAGATAACACTGAGAGTGCGACGTTGATTGAAAGCGATCGTCCATATGCAGGTTGGCTCTATCTGGGATTTGGTATGATTTGGAAAAATCAGTTTGTGCGGAACGCGCTGACCTTGGAAGTGGGAATGGTCGGGCCTGCCTCTTATGCCGAGGAGGCTCAGCGTCTAATCCATGATATGCGGGGCATTGACGTCCCTAAAGGCTGGGACAACCAGCTCCGCAATGAGATCGGTGCCATGTTGGGTTACGAGCGCACATGGCGCTGGCCTTACATCGAAAACCGTGCGGGTTTTAATTATGAAGTCCTCCCTTTTGCAGGTGCCACTCTTGGCAATGTGATGACCTATGCCAGCGCAGGAGTAGAACTGCGCTACGGGTTTAATCTGCCCGATGATTTTGGCACCCCGACCTTAGCTCCCACCAGCACTACCAATACACCTGTGGAGGGTAATTTAGAGGCGGACCGCACACGATATGACTTTGGAATCTACGCATTCTTCCGCGCCGAGGCACGGGCCGTCGCACGGAATATTTTCCTCGATGGAAACACTTTTCAAGACAGTCACTCGGTGGATAAGCGCTGGTTCGTCTCCAACCTGAGCGCTGGTATCTCCATGAATTATCACAATACAAAGATCACTTACGCAGGCGTCTATCGCACTGAGGAGTTTCATGGTCAGGTGGAACCGCAGATATTCGGATCCATCACCCTAAGCTGGCAGTTTTAGCAGGCGAGTGAGTTAGGGCGGTCGAAGATTGCATTGCTTCGCGCCTATAGATCCTTAGCGGTTTAATTACGCTCGGTTTCGCTGACAGTCTCGCTTCAGTTTGCAGAAAATGCGGACTAACAAACTCGCGCACGTATCGAGCGCTTGCCAGCAATGAGACGGACGCGTCCTGACTCGAGCAGGTCCACTACGGCGGCGTTACTTTCGCGAACCGTAGTTCCTAAGCTGGCGAGCGTCAGGATGAGATCGCCCAAGGTGAGTCTGCGTTTACGTTGATAGGGTGTTTGTTTATTCATGGATGGGAACGGGTTGTTGGTTGGTTCATCCGATTAATTACCTTTCCCCGTACCAAATACCGTTTTCCCTGTAAAAGGCTGAGGAGGACTGTTAGCCGTGTTTTGATTTGCGACACCTCCTGTCATATAAGCTGACGATTTGAGGCGTATGCCGACCCTTGCTTTCTGTTTAAATGCATACGTCCGAAATCTCTGAACAGCACGAATGAATAGTTGGTTCCCTGTGCACCACCTTCCGTCATGCAGACCATTTCACCATCAGCCCCAGGTTCTATTTCTATCCTATTGGTGGATGTTGATACAAAAAATCTTCAGACGTTGGAGACTACGCTGGACTCACCAGAATACATTTTGGTGAAAGCGCAGAGTGCGGATGAAGCCTTGATGGCGCTCGTCCATGGGGAATTTGCTGCCATTGTGCTCGATGTACAGTTGCCGGGCTTGAGCGGCATCGAACTCGCGCGCCTCATTAAACAGCGGGAGATAACGCGCTACATCCCAATTCTGTTCCTGACGGCACATTACCGTGAAGAGGAGGACATGCTCATGGCCTATGGTGCCGGTGCTGTGGATTACCTTACGAAGCCCTACAATCCCGCAGTGCTACGCTCGAAGATCGATGTATTCGTCGAGTTATTTCGTAAAAACCGCGCACTCGCGGAAGCAAACACCGCATTGGAAGCTGAAATCTCCGAGAGGAAAAATGCGGATGAACGCTTCAGGGTCGTGGTGGAGTCAGCTCCAAATGCCATGCTTGTCATCAAGACAAACGGCGTGATTTCACTCGTCAATTCTCAAGCGGAAAAGCTTTTCGGATACACACGTCGGGAGCTTCTCGGTAAATCCATGAGGCAGCTTATTTCATCGCGCACGTGGAGTTTCGATCCGAATGCAAAGAATGCAGGCCTCACTCAGCCCGCTTCGCTGTCTCCTGAGACTGCCATCCGGAAGAACGGCTATGAACTACCGGTGGAAATTACTTTGAATTTTATAGAATCGGGGCAGGAAAAGCTGTTGCTCGTCTCTCTTCTGGACATCACCCAGCGACTGCTGGCGGAGAAGGCTCTGCTTACAGCAAACGCGCAACTGGAAGCGAAAAACCAGGAGCTGCAATTGAAGGACGAAGAACGCTCGCGCCGGGTGCGGGCAGAAGCGGCTCAGGCAGAGGCGGAGGCAGCACGGGAGCGCCTATCTATTTTAGCAGAAGCGAGCAGTGTGCTCGCTTGTACTTTTGATCCGACTGAAACTTTTAAAATTGTCGTGCAACTCGTGGTCGAACGGATGGCGGATTATTGTGCTATAGATATTCGCGACGAGAACGGGCCGCCCCAAATCATCGCTTCCGCTCACAATCGCAAGGTGGATGAAAACGGCACTTCATTGGATGAGATCAAATCAGAATATCCATCCCAGCAATCCTGCATTATCGCACCCTTGAAAGCACGAGGGCGTCGTTTGGGAACCGTAAAACTGCTACGCGATATGGATCATCCTTTTAGCGGAGCCGAGGGTGCCATGGTCGAGGAGCTAGCAGAGCGCGCCGGACTCGCTCTGGATAATGCGCGGCTCTATGCAGCCACCCAAACCGCTCGTGAAGTGGCTGAAGCTGCTAACGCCGCTAAGGATCGCTTTCTCGCGATGCTTTCCCATGAATTAAGAACGCCACTTTCCCCGGTGCTGCATGCGGTGACACTACTGGAAGAGGAGGAGTGTTCGCCTCCGGTGAAAGAAACACTCTGTATCATCCGGCAAAACATTCAGTTGGAGGCGCGACTTATTGATGACTTGCTCGACATCGCCCGCATTCGGAATGGAAAGCTACAGCTTCAACAGTCAGATACCGATGCTCACGAACTCCTTCATCGTGCACTTAAAATTTGCGACACGGATATCGTCGCCAAACATCTGAATTTAAAAATTGATTTAAAAGCCCATCACTCAGCCATTTATGCCGATCCTGCACGGGTACAGCAGATTTTCTGGAACATCATCGCCAACGCCGTGAAGTTCACGCCGGAGAATGGGGATCTGCATATCAGCAGCAAAAATAACGAGCAGGACAATATGATCTATGTGGAGATCCAAGACTCCGGGGTCGGTCTGGAGCAGAATCAGCTTGAGGTCATTTTCAATGCATTTGAGCAAATTCAGAGCGAACGTTCTCGTGGACTTGGTTTGGGGCTTTCCATTTGCAAGGCGTTGACCGCCCTGCACGGAGGCACGATTATCGCGCTCAGTGATGGAGCGGGGTCGGGTACGCTTTTTCAAATCAAACTGCCCCTGCTGCAGGAACATCATCGAGATGTCGTGCGCATATTACCGAAGGCAAAGAGTGGCCACACCCGGCCTTTGAAACTGCTCGTTGTCGAAGACCACAAGGATACAGCCGCTACACTTTGCAGACTGCTGATCCGACGCGGCTATGAAGTGCGTTCAGCCGATTGCGTGGAAGCAGCCAAGCGCGTCGCTGAGGAATTTGCATTTGATGTCGTGGTAAGCGATATCGGACTGCCCGATGGAACCGGCGTGGAGCTTTTTGAATATTTTAAAGCGCAAAGCAGAGAGCGTCCTATTCATGGCATCGCACTCAGCGGCTACGGGATGGAACAGGATCTTGAGCGCAGCAAATCGGCAGGTTTTGTCGAGCACCTGACCAAACCGGTAAACTTCGCTGTGCTGGAAAATATTTTGATCAGCCTTTCATAGCCCCGGTCAAAGGATGAAGGAAAAGTAATTCAAGGGCGCACTTCGTGGCTCATTTGCTAAGCAAATGTTCGCCGCTTACGGTTCACGAACTTGAAAAACAAGATGGTTGTGATGAGCCCTATCGGTATTGTCCATTGCATCACATTAAGGGAAATTCCCGGCCCGAAATAGAAAAGAATCCTTTGAGGTATGACGCGACCTTGAGTGACTTGATACCATCCCTGCACTTCATAATCGTCCAAGCCAGGTTCTTTCAACGAGAGGGTGGTGCTGTCGGCTGTGTTCTCGATAACTCGAAAGTATCGATATCCGCGTGTAGAATCGGCTGATGCATTCAAGTCGCGATTGATGGCGACCTCATCAAATCCGGACGTGACCACAGAAGTATCGGCAGCAATTTTCCCCAATTTGCAAACTGCGTATTTACCGTCTGTAGTTCTTATGAGGACTGGAAATAATTTGGAGTCAGCGGCTGTAACGCTACGGGTAAGGCGATAATCCTGCCATTTCCATACAAGCTGACTTGAGATTATGCAGCTGCCGATGAATACCACTGGAAGTAAAAGCACCTGTAGCCATCGCGGAAGCGGGGTCATGGGACTTATGGGAAGAATGAGGGATTATAGAAAAACCTCCCTACCTTACGCCTACGGGACCAGTAGGACGGTGAGCTTTTTCGGGCCGTGGGCGCCTAGCACGAGGATGCGTTCGATGTCGCCGGTGCGGCTGGGGCCGGTGATGAAGGAAATGAAGCTCGGATATTTTCCCGCGTATTTTTGAGCGAGAAGCTCGTAGGCGGAGGTGAGATCGGCGAGCACCTGCGCTCGCGAGGCAATGACGATATGATGCGGCGGCAGAACGCTGAGGGCGCGGCCGCCGGAACTCCAGGTGGTGATGCAAATACTGCCAGTCTGCGCGACGAGACATTCGCATTCAGTGATTCCCGCGTCGCATTGTTCCATCTCGAATTTATCGTAGCTGCCGTCGGCGCTCATGGTTTCCAGCGTGCCGTCGGTTTTTGCCAGGAGCGCATTCATGAGCTTGCCGTCGTGAATCGCAATTTTCTTCCAGCCGTTTTCCGACACAAGCCGGTGGAGCTGAACGGCGGCGGATGTCATGTCGGCGCACTCGATGAATTCCGTCTTTAGCATCTCCGAGAGCCTGGCGAAAAGCGCGACGCGGTCAGCTTCCGTGGGGCCGACGGCGGGCAGCCATTCGCGGAAAGGTGCGGTGACGGGTGCATTGCCGGTGGCAATTTTGGCGTGGGCGTGATGTGGGGCCTCCACACGGAGTGCCTCGCGGATGCGTCCAAGAATGGCGTCGCGGCTGCCGGTCATTTTCTGCCTTCCTTTCGGGCTTTCATCCAGGCGCTGAAGGATTGTGGTTCCATCTCGGGGAGATCGCGCGTTTGCGTCCAGCCCCGCGCCGGATCAAGCACGCTGCCGAAAACGATGGGGTGCAGTTTTTGCATCCATGGCGCGATCCGAATGGCGAGGCTGTAAAGACGCGGGCGATTCATCATCCAGGCGAATCCCTGCCACAGCAGCTTCTCCCACCAAACAGGCTTCTGCTTCATCGCATTGCGGCGGTTGTGCAGGAGATGATGGTGGATGTCGATTTTCACCGGACAGGCTTCCGTGCACGCCCCGCATAGCGACGAGGCTCCGCTGAGATGTTTCCAGTCCTGCAGGCCTTTGAAGTGCGGAGTGATGACCGAACCGATCGGGCCTTGGTAAGTCGTGCCGTAAGCGTGTCCGCCGATGTTTTTGAAAATAGGGCAGACGTTCAGACACGCACCGCAGCGGATGCAATGCAGGGCGTCACGTTGCTCGGGGTCGGCGAGCAGACGGGTGCGGTGGTTGTCGAGCAGGACAACGTGAAACTCTTCGGGCCCATCGGATTCGCCTTCCTGTCTTGGGCCGGCATACATCGAGTTGTAGCACGTCATGTTTTGTCCCGTGCCGCCTGTCGCCAGCATGGGGAGGAAAAGCGCGAGATCGGCGAGACGCGGCAGCACTTTCTCGATTCCCACCAGCGCGACGTGAATGCGCGGATGCGCGCAGGTGAGACGTGCGTTGCCTTCGTTCTCGGTGATGGAAATCATGCCCGTGTCGGCAATGATGAAGTTCGCGCCGGAGATCCCCATGTCGGCTTCAAGGTAATGACGCCGCATAAAACGCCGCGCGATCATTGTGAGTTCCTCTGGGGAATCCGTTTTTGCACTTCCGATCTCCTTTTCAAACAGCGCGCTGATTTCCTCGCGCTTGAGATGCATGCACGGGAAAACGAAGTGATAGGGGGCTTCCTTTTTGAGCTGCTGGATGAATTCGCCCAGATCGCTTTCGATCACGCCGTAACCCTTTTCCTCCAGTGCGGCGTTGAGATGAATTTCCTCACTGGTCATCGCCTTGGATTTGACGATGGATTTCACCCCTTTCTCAGCGCAAAGCCCAAGGATGTAATCACGCGCCTCCTGACTGTTTGAGGCCCAGAAAACCTTGCCGCCACGCGCGGTGAAATTCGTCTCGAACTGTGTGAGGATCGTGTCGAGATGATTGACGCCCTCGTATTTAATCGCCGAAGCAGCCTCTCTCGCCTGCTCCCAGTCGGTGAAAGCACTCTCCGTTTTTGCCCGGGTGGTTTTGTAGCCGCCCAGCGCCTTGCGGACGAAGGCGCGCCGATCCGTGTCTGCCGTCGTGACATCTGCGTCGGCGTGAAACTGAGTTTTTGGATCGATGGCGGATTCGCTCATTCGCTTGCGAGCACTTCCGCGATGTGAAGGCTTTTAATGGAGCGCGGGCTGTTTCGGTCGAGATAGCCTTGGATTTGCATGAGGCAGCTGGAGTCATTGCTGACTACGTATTCGACTTCGGTTTCGAGGATGCTGTTGCATTTCACCTCGGCCATTGCGGTGGAGATTTGGGGAAACTTGACGGCGAATGTTCCGCCAAACCCGCAGCACGTCTCGGCTTCTTTCATCTCGATCAGCTCCAGACCTTTCACCGCGCGGAGCAGATCGCGCGGCGCCTGCTTGGTGCCGAGTTCGCGCAAGCCGTGGCAACCGTCGTGAAAAGTCACCTTGCCATCAAAGCGCGCGCCCAGATCGGTAACGCCAAGCTTGCTCACAAGAAATTCGCTAAACTCCCACGACTTCGCTGAAAGCCGCGCCGCCTCTTTTTCCTCGGGTTTGCCCTGAAATAGCTCGGGATAAAATTTCTTAAACATGGCTCCGCAGGAACCGCTGGCGCTGACGACGATTTCCGAATCGCGAAAAAGGCTCATCTGGCGGCTGGCGACCGTGCGGGCTTCATCCCAATAGCCGGAATTGAAAGGCGGCTGTCCGCAGCACGTCTGGCCTTCAGGGTAATCCACTTCATGCCCCAGCTTCTCCAGCACTTTCACCATCGCCATTCCTACCCGGGGATACAGGGTGTCGATGAAGCAGGGGATAAAAAGCGAGACGCGCATGGATGCAAATCTCCACCCCAAAGAACTCCGGCAATTTGGACAAGCCTATTTTCTAGTTTTGCCGTGAGGGGCGGGTGAAAATAATCCGCAATTTCCGTGTAATGCGTGCGAGTGCGCGCTTCCTTTGGGTTCCTGATGCGCCCGTTTCAAACGGTGATACGACCTTTCCTTTCCGTCAGAGCTTTCTGAGTTGTGATTTGTAGTCTTCGTCCGGCATGTCATGCCCCCATCCCTGTTTTCTGCGTTCCAAGGCTGGCGTGATGATCTCCACGCTCACATCTATCCGTCGGCCATAGATTTCTTCCCATACCAGCATGGTGTTGGACTTTAAGTCGCCTCTTTTTTCCTCATCAAATCCAGGTTGATACATATCCACGGAGCTTTGCAGTAGTTGAATCAACTCTATCTCCGTTGGGTGTCCGGTTTTCTGGATCACTAGTCGAAACGCTTCGATGTCCTTGGGCTCTGCTCGATGCAACTTTGCAACTAGTATGTCGTAGGGGTGGGGTATCACCACGCGACAATGTCCTACCTGTTGGATCAAAGCGCGGCTCCACCAGTTTGGAGGTGCCTGAAAGTTTATATCATAACCGATCTGGATGCCTGTCTCCCGGCACTCCACTCCCAGCTTTTCCCTAGCCACTGTGTCGCGAATAGCCTCCTCTCCATAAATATCCACGTCCTGACTCAGTAACGAGGGTTCTACGCACATTTGCAGGGGTGCGGAGCCGTAAACTACAATCGTTACAGGCACTGGCATCGCAGCGCATAGCTGCTTGAGCAGTCTGCCAGCCGGTGTTTCCCAATCAGCTTGGACGTTTATCATGACTGAGCTCTTTTTGAATCCGTCTCCCTCGGAGATAGTCTAGACCGTGTTGGATGAGTCGGTTGGTTAAATCGGGATCGTCTGCCAGTTTTCTGGCGAGCGATGCCCTTGCAGGCGTCAACGACCCGCTCTTTCCTTGAACAAGCAGCCGCGCTGCTATCCGTGCTTTGCGCCAGTGTTTGCCTACGGTTTTCACAATTCATTCAAGTAAGGTTCTTTTCGGTATTTTCCAGTTAATTCTGGCTGTAATTCAACGGACGAGGGTAAACGCTGGAGTTGTGATCGTTCGTAGATGGAGAAGATGATCATGTATCAAGAGATGGCTCACAGGAACGGTCTTGCATTATTTAACCCCGCGTTTCACCTTCGCCATCATGAAACTAAAATCCCTCCTCTTCCTGTTTGCTGCTGTGGTGATTGCACTGAGTGGCTGTGCGACTTCGTCTGAGACAAAACCCAAGAAAAAGGAGAGCAAGAAAGAGCAGAAAGAGCGTGAGGAGGAAGATGATGACGACTCGGGCAGCTACAGCCATCGCCGCCATTATTATCCTTATGGCGGATATCATCGTCCTCGTTCCGGGCGTGCTTACCGTCCTTGGTAGCAGCGGGAAATCGTTGTTTAGCTCGGAAGACTTTATGAAATACCGTGTTTGGCTGTATGTTTTGGCCGTGGCGTTTTCCAGGGAGACGATGAGCCGGGCTGAAGAACCGATGCAGGATATTGCGCAACTAGGCGAGGACGCCCTAGTGCAGGGCGAATATGTGGGGGAATTGGACTGGCCAGAAAAGCGCGGGCAGTTTGGGCTACAGGTGATCGCATACGGGCACGGAGTTTATCGTGCGGTATTATATTATGGCGGGTTGCCGGGTGATGGCTGGAAGCGAGGCGACAAAAAGGAGGAGGCAATGGGGATTACGCGCAAGTCGGGGCCATTTTTCACCACGCCAGACTGGGCAATTAAGATCAAGGATGGCGTCGCCAGCTTTAATGATTCGACGCCGCGGATGTTTGGTGAGTTGAAAAAGATCACGCGCGAAAGCCCGACCGCAGGTGCCAAGCCTCCAGCAGATGCTATCGTGCTTTTTGATGGAAAGGACACGGAGACATTTCAGCCCGGGGCGCAAATGACGCCTGAGGGGCTGCTGAAACAGGGCGCTAATACGGTGGAGCAATTTCAGAGCTTCACACTGCATCTTGAGTTTCGACTGCCGCTCATGCTCGAGGCTCTGGGGCAGAGTCGCGGCAACAGCGGTGTTTATCCGCAGGGACGTTACGAGGTGCAGATTCTGGATTCGTTTGGGCTGGAGGGGCGTCACAACGAGTGCGGCGGAATTTATAAAACGCATGAACCACTGCTGAATATGTGTTTCCCGCCAATGGCGTGGCAGACCTACGACATCGATTACACGGCTGCGAAATATGAAGGTGGAAGCAAAGTGAAGCACGCCCGGATTACCGTGAAGCAGAACGGCGTAATGATTCATGAAAACGTGGAATTGCCGGCTGTGACGCCTTCCGCGCCCAATGTGGAAGGGCCTGAGGCTGGGATGCTGCACCTGCAGAATCACAACGCTGAGGTCCGCTTTCGCAATGTTTGGATTGTGAAAAAGTAATACGATGAAGCACCCGGCGCATGGGGTGCCCGAAACGAAAAACTTTCATTCATGCGTAAATTTTCCTTTCAAACGGCAGCGGTATCGGGAAATAAGAAAACTTGCTTCATCTGTGAAGATGTTGCTTCACTACCGTTTCACCCCATGAAAACTCTCCTCAGACTTTTTGCTCTGCTTGGTCTTTTGACATTCACCACTCATGTTCACGCGCAGGCCGGGCTTGGTGGCCTAGTCAACGCAAAGGACATTGAAATCAAAAAAATAGCCCCGGCTTTTATTTCCACGCCGGAGTTTAACATCAGCCTCACTCCACCAAAGCGTTCCGAGTCGTTGAAGTGGTTTGAGATCGAAGTGGAGTTTGAAACCAAGACGCCCAATATCGACGAGCTGACCTTTGCCTACACTGTTTTCATGAACGGCAAGCTGTATATCGGAGAGGTGACCCACGTGAATATCGCCAAGGGCAACTCGCATTATTCCGTTATGTATATCTCACCGAAGAATCTGGATAAAATTTCCGGTGGCAAAAGTATTACGCCCGGCATGGTGGAAAATATTGAGATCGAGGTGAAAAGAAACGGCATGAGTCTCGGCAAGAGGGCGCTGCAGAATAAACCGCTCCCAAATCTTGAGCGTCTTACCGGATTCCTGTCCTTGAAGTCGGAAACCCCGTTTCATGTGCTTTGGTGGGATCGTTACGAAGCCGTAAAACCAGCGATTTCAAGGTAATACACTGATAACCGGGCATGGCTGCACTCAATCGCACTTTAGCGCTCAATCTTGGAACCCAGACGATTACTCTGGCTGAATTTCAGGCGCATCAGGGAGGTGGTCTGGTGTTGGCGCGCTATAAACAGGGGAGAATTCTTGGTGATCCTGCGGTGGATACGACGCGAGTGGGACAGACGAAGCTGGAGATCCAGCAACTTGCCGGAGAGTTGGGTATCAAAGGCGGAAAAGTGAATTACGCGCTGGCTTCACATGTTATTTTCACACGCCCTGTTCGCCTTCCTGTAGTGAATGATGCCACCCAGGTGGAGCAAATCGTCGGATTTGAAGCGCAGCAAAATGTGCCTTATCCAATCGATCAGGTGGTGTGGGACTGGCAGCTTTTAGATGCAGGCACGAATGGTCAGATGGAAGTGATTCTCGCTGCGATCAAGTCCGATCTACTGAACGAAATTAATGATTCGGTCGAAAATGGCGGCTTGGTGGCGAACCTCGTAGATATCGCCCCGATGGCGCTCTACAACGCTTACCGTTATAATTATCCCGATGAACAGGGCTGCACTTTGTTGGTGGATATTGGTTCCCGCACGACCAATCTGTTATTTATCGAGCCAGGCAAGATTTTTCCACGTCGTTTGAATATCGGCGGCAGCGTGGTGACCGGTGCGATTGCGAAAGAGTTTAATCTGTCGTTTACGGCGGCAGACACCCGGAAGATGGCGGATGGATTTGTGAGTCTGGGTGCCGGGTATGCAGAGCCCGAGGACGCTGAGGTCGCGCGGATCTCGAAGATTATCCGCAATCAGATGACGCGTCTGCATCAGGATATTGCACGTTCGATTACTTTCTATCGTTCGGAACATGGCGGCAGCCAGCCATTGCGTGTATTGCTTGCGGGCGGAGGCGCGAGCACGCCTTACATGCAGGAGTTCTTCCAAGAGAAGCTGCAGATGGATGTGGAGTTTTTCAACCCGCTCAAAAACGTTTCGGTTTCCGCCGATCTGGACATTGAGGCCGTGGGCCGCATTTCCCATACATTGGGCGAAGTAGTTGGCCTTGCGTTGCGTAGCTCGGTGGGATGTCCGATGGAGCTCAATCTCCCGCCAGCCAGCGTGGTGAAGCAGAAGAAACTCACCGCGCAGCGTCCGTATATGGTCGCCGCAGCGGTGACACTGTTTGCCGCACTTTTGGCGTGGTCAGTCTTTTTCTTGAAGGGCGCAAGTCTCGCGAAAGTAAAGACTGAGTTGCTTCGGAATGAATCGACCGGGCTACAGCCGCTAGATAATCAAATCAAGAACGCATCGAGAAACGTGAAGAGCGAGGTAGAGCGAGCCGCACCATTGCTGAATGCCGTGCATGAGCGCGGTTATTGGGTGAAAGCATTGAGCGATCTCAATAAGCATCTCCCGTCTGATTTCATCTGGATTACCGAGTTCAAGGTGCCATCCAAGCAGGAAGTTGAAACTATGCAGCCCGCTGAGCCCGCACCCGGACCTGGCGCGCTGATGCCCGGTAGAAATAAAGACAAGCCAGTGCCAAAAATTCGTATCGATATCAAAGGTTTGTATATTCCGACAGAAGGGTCAGAGGACCCCAAGGTGGTGAACGACTTCGTTGAGACGCTGAAGAATTCCGAATATTTTGAAGTTCCTTCTGACAGTAGTGAGATCAAGCCCACGGTGCCGGATGGCACCAAGTGGGCCTATGAGTATTCCTTCCCAGTTTATTTGAAAAACCCCATCCGAATGAAATGAGCTGGTTTTCTGAAAACAAATTTTTAGCCGGTTTTATCGGCGCAACGGTAATCGGAGTCGGCGGCATGGGCTGGCTGACTTTTTCTACAAGTAGCAAGCACTCTGCGGCGATGCAGGAATATGAAACCGCGCAAAATGAACTGAAGAGCCTGCAAGAACAGCGGCCTTTTCCAAAAGCTGAAAACTTGAAGCTGGCGGAAGAGGAGAAGAAGCAGACGCTGGCAATGATCCAGAAGCTACAGGGTGAACTGGCCGCCACTGGATTCCCGCTGGCTGAAATGAGCGCCTCGGATTTTCAGATCGAGCTGAAGAAGACGCTCGATGTTGTTGTTCAAAAAAGCGCGCAAAACGCCGTGGAGCTCCCTAAAGAAAAATTCAATCTTGGTTTCGATTATCTGGCGCAGTTGCCGGATCAGGCGGCTGCAAAACCCCTCGGACGTGAGCTGAAAGCCATTGCCTGGGTCGCTAATCTAATTGTGGACGGGGGCGCTGTGAAACTTGAAGAGATCAAGCGGCAGCCAATCGAAGAGGAAAAAGAGCCACCCAAGCCTGACAAGAATCAGCGGGGACCCGCAGGTCCACAAAAGCAGACCGCAGAGAAGCCACTGACCCGTCGGGATGTTTTTGAGGTTACTTTCAAAGCGGACCAGCGTAAGGCCAATAAAATCCTCAATGACATCGTAGCCAGCAAGGAGCAATTCTATATCCCGCGCCGGGTTCGCATTGAGAATGAGATAACTACTCCGCCATCTAAGGTCGATCCGAGTGCCCCAAAACCAAGCAATGATGGAGGAAATGGCACTACAGAAGCACCGAAGCCTTCGGGAATCACTCCGATTCTCGGACGAGAAAAGGTGGTAATGAGCATCGAGCTTGAAGCCGTGTATTTTACAGCGCCTGAGTTGAAACCAGCGAATAGATCCACCCCTCAGTCGAACTAATTATGGATTGGCTTAAAAAGAATCCCGCCCAAATCGCCCTGGCAGTTATCGCCTTGGGAGTGTTTGTGACTTTAGTGATGCTGTTTGGAAAAATACGATCGTTTCCAGAACTGTTTAGCTATTCGCCGCCACCGCAGAACAACAAGGTGGAAAAAATGGATAGCGCCCCACTGGCTAAAGCTGCTGAAGATTTCAACACGCCCCCAGGATGGAAGTCTGAAGCGTCGGCAGGATCGCTTTTTGTGTCAGACGTTTATTTACTGAAAGATGGAAAGTCTTTTCCGCTGTCCAATGATGGAGAGCCCCTGCATCCCCCGATCTCCAATGGTTGGTTGGGAAAATACGGGCTCGAAATTACATCCGCGACCATACAGACCGAGGATAAGGACGGAGATGGATTCACTAATCTTGATGAATGGCTTGGCCAGGATGGCGTTTCCCATCTAGATACGCTCGGGCAGCCTGTCAATGACGCAGCAGGAAAGCCGCTTCCGGACGACAGCACCGATCCTAGTGACATTAATTCGTATCCGCCATATCTGACGAAGCTGGTTCTCGCCGACATCAAAAACATTCCCTTTCGTATGGTTTTCAAGTCGTGGGACGGCGATCGAAGCAATCAGAAGGAGATGACCTTTCAGATCAACACCTTGGATTTTCAACAGCCCACTATGTTCTTGAAGCTCGGGGAGCCAGTTCCAAACAGCAAATTTAAACTGGAGAGCTTCAAGTTTAATGAAGTGCCGAATGCGGCGAAAGGTTACAATGAAGACCTTTCCGAACTTACCTTAGTGCATGTTGAAACCAAAAAACCGGTGGTGCTGATTCTCGCGAAAGTAACCAATTCACCCGAGTCGTATGCAGTTTTTTCATACAAGTGGGTAAAAACCGGGGAAACACCGACCGGAAACTTCGGAGTGAAGGCTGGTCAGGAATTTTCTCTACCGCCAGAAGCGGACAAGAAGTACAAAATAATTGACATCGGAGAGACAGAAGTCCAAATCCAAACCCCCGCTGGCGAAAAGAAGACTCTTCGTCAGACCAAATAGCCCCGACCAACCACGTTGCATCTCAGACTTCTCCATGATTTCGCACCTCAGTAACTGAAAATTTATAGCATTAATATTTGAATTTATGTTTCGACCCCAGCTCGCCAAATCCCTCGCTTACGCGCTAACCATCAGCATTGCCTTCTCAGGTTTGCCGATCCAGGCAGCGGACACCGTCCAGTCAGCCGCCGCCCGCGAATTAGAACGCCGCCAGCAACGTGAAGTGAAGGGCCGCGAGGAAATGCAAAAGGGTGCAGAAGCCATGAAGCGTCGCGATTGGGCTAGCGCTTATGGTCACTACGAAAACGCATGTAAAAACATCGCCCCTTCCGATGCCACGCAGGAAAGCCGCGAGGCGGCTGCAGAAGGCGTGACGGTTTCTGCGATTCGGTATGCAGAACAGCGCATTACAGAAGGCTACTATGCGAGCGCTGCGGAAGTGCTCAAGCGTGTGGCTGAAGAATACAATCCTGGCGATAAGCGAGTGCTGGCAATGATCGCGCAGATTGAGGAGCCCGATTACTATAACAAAACCATCACTCCCCAGCATCGCAAGAAAGTGGAGGACGTGAAGCAGATGGAAGTGGACGCCAAAGGCTATGAGCAGTCCGGCCGCTACGACATGGCGCTCAAGCGCAATGAACAGATTCTTGGAAAAGACAAATATAACATGGCAGCTTGGAAGCATATTGAAGAAATTGATCGCAGGCGTGACGACGTGGCGATTGCCGCTTATAATGCCACCCGCGGCCGTGCGATTTGGGAAGTTGACAAAGAATGGGCTCGTCCAGTTCGCCGTTTTGATGCCAAGGCTGCTGATATCAAAGAAAAAAGCCGCACTGGCACAAAGGATACGGCCCCTATCACTGCCAAAATCAATAGCATCAAGATTCCTCGTCTGGATCTTAAGGATGCGACCATCCGTGAGGCTATTGAGTTTCTGGTTCAGAAAAGCAGAACTCTGGATCCCGAAAAAGAAGGGGTGAACATAGTGCTTAAGCTGGATAGTGCTGGCGGATCTGGAGGATTTTCTGCTCCTGTAACACCTCCACCTCCGGCGGAAGTGGGGATTCCTGGGTTAGATGCGCCGACTTTAGAGACTCCCGATGCCACAATGCCAGCTCCTTCAATGTCGGGTGGCGCTGACACGCGGATCACGGTCAATCTCAACAATGTTCCATTGATCGAAGCGATTAAATACATCACCAATCTCGCCAATCTTCGCTACAAAATAGAGCCCTTTGCTATTTCAATCCTGCCAATCGGAGGTGTTGCTGAAGATATGTTCATCAAGGAGTGGAGTGTGCCACCTGATTTCATTGGGCGTCTGCCTGGTGGCGGCGGTGATGCTGCTAGTGGACTTTCTGCACCAACTGGAGATCCAACTCTTGACGGTGGCAGTGGTATTGCGGACCGGATGAGCGCCAAGGATTACTTGGCAGCAGCAGGTGTAGTTTTTGGTAACGGTGCATTTGCAATGTATAGCACGCAAAGCAGCACGTTGATCGTGAAAAACACAGAGGAACAGCTCGATGTGGTGGAGCGTTTGGTGGAGATCATCGGAGAAGGTGGAATCGTGAAACAGGTAGAGATTCAGTCCAAGTTTGTGGAGATCACCCAAAACAATTTGAAGGAACTCAGCTTTGATTGGCTGCTTGGTCAGGCCAATTTTCCAGGCATTTCCACCCAAAGCTTGTTCGTTGGTGGTGGTACCTCCGGTACTTCGCCAGCTCTCAACCCGTTGGATTTCCCCTTCTTGAGAGGCGGATCGCCTGTTGGCCAATTCCCTCTTTCGAGTGGATTACGCAGTGGAGAGCATGCGATCAGCTTGAACGCGGTGGACGCACTCTTGTTCGGCACCGCTGGTGCAAGCGCTGCGGCTCCCGGCATATTTGCACTCACTGGTGTGGGCACAGACCCGAACTTCCAGGTGGTGATGCGTGCTTTGGACCAGAAAAAAGGAGTGGATCTTCTTTCCGCACCCCGAGTAACCACCAAGAGTGGTTCACGGGCAACGATCGAAATCATTCGTGAGTTCCGTTACCCTACCGAGTTTGAACCACCGCAAATCCCACAGTCCTTTGGAAATAACAATGGAGGTGGCGGAATCATTTTGGGTGCCGGTGGACTTGCCGGTGGACTGTTGGGAGGTCAACAAGACAACTCATTCCCTGTCACGCCTACTACCCCTACTGCTTTCGAGACACGCAACATCGGTGTCACTCTTGAAGTGGAACCTCAGATTGCATCAGATAACTACACCATCGATATGACCCTTGCTCCGCAGGTGGTGGAATTCGAAGGGTTTATCAACTACGGCAGCCCGATCCAAACCAGTTCAACCAACGCACTTGGTCAGCCTGTGGTGAACGTAATCACTCCGAACGTGATCAATCAGCCTATCTTCAGCACCCGAAAGGTGACCACCAATGTCAGCGTCTATGACGGAGCGACAGTGGTTCTTGGCGGTCTGGTTCGTGAGGATGTTCAGAAAGTGGAGGACAAAACTCCGCTTTTGGGTGATGTGCCTTTGCTTGGCCGCCTGTTCCGCTCCAATGTAGATCAGCACATCAAGCGTAACCTCGTTATCTTTGTGAATGCCCGTTTGGTAACACCTGAAGGCGTGCCTCTCAGAGGTGACGACGAAGAAGAGGAAGTAGTGGACGCTTTGCCAATGCCGAGTGCTCCTGACGTGCTTCCCGACATCAGCGGATTTACGAAGTAAGGAGGGCCAAGTGCCTGTCCTTGGATTGACCGGCGGAATCGCTGTGGGAAAGAGCACTTTCTCCAGTATTTTCCTCAAAGTCTATCCGGCCGCCTTTTATGATTCTGATCGCAGTGTGCACGCCCTGCTCGCTGATGATCCCGATGTTCACAAAGAAATTCTGAAAGCCTTTGGGGAATCCGTCTGCGACTCCCTAGGTATGCCAGATAGGAAACTGCTGAGAGATCGCGTTTATAGTGATCCCAAAGCACGCACACGGCTGGAAGGTATTATTCACCCAAGGATTCGCCAGCAATGGATGAGTCTGGCCGAACAGACCAGAAAAGAAGGGGGCAGTGTCCTGATGGATATCCCACTTCTTTATGAGACAAATGTTGCCGCATCCTTCGACTCCGTTATTGTCTTGGCCTGCACGCGGGAAACCCAAATGCAGCGACTTACTACGGAGCGCGGCTTGGAGCCAAATCTGGCCGAAACGATTATTGCCGCACAACTTGACCTTAGAATAAAGATACAGAACGCCGACCATATTATCTGGAATGACAGCACAGTCTCCAACCTCGACGGACAAGCCCGACTCCTTGCCGCCTGCCTCCACCAACGATTTGCCTGAATCCACAGCTGCACCTGAGCCGATAGCTCCAACAGAGATACCATCTGTTCCTATGGACGCACAGTCTGCTGCGGACGAAAAACCTATTCAGACTGAAGCTGCTCAACAGGCTTCAATAAAACCACCCCGTCCCCCTGAACTTGAACCTCGTGATTTCTGGATCGATGAATTGCATTCGCTGACACACCTCGAGCTTTTGACGCGATGCGAGTTGCTGCGAATGCGGGTGAGTGCGGATAAAAACCGCCATTTTATCATCTGTGATCTTCTGCGCGCCTATCATTCCCTTGGCTTTAAGTTGTTTGCGGAAGGCATCGTTGAATTTACTTCTAGTGATGGGTTTGGATTTATTCGTTTTACGCGCTACAGCTTCCGCCCGGGTCCACAGGATCCCTTTTTGAGCTTTCAGTTTGCCCGCAGACTAAAAGCAAAGAGCGGACATAAATTGGTTGTGCAATTTCGTCCGCCGATGCATCGGGAGAAATATATGACGGTGGAGGAAGTGCTCAGCGTGGAGGGTATTCCCTATGGAGAGTGGGATTTGCCAAAAGAGTTCGATGCGTTGACCGCGCGTTTCCCTGATCGACGCATTCTTCTGGAAGGACGAGGAGCAACTTCTCTGACAGCCCGGGCAGTGGACATTATTTCGCCAATCGGCTTGGGACAGCGCGGTCTGCTGGTTGCTCCGCCACGGGGAGGAAAGACGATTCTCATGAAGCAACTCGCGCAGGCGGTTGTAGCCAATAATACGGACATCAAAGTCATCCTGCTTCTGGTGGATGAGCGTCCTGAGGAAGTTACCGATTTGCGCCGCGATTTGCCGGGCACTGAAATTTATAGTTCTACTTTTGATGAGCCGAGCATTCGTCATATTCAGGTGGCGGAAATCGTAGCCGAGAGGGCGAAGCGTCTCGTGGAGATGGGGCAGCATGTCCTTATTTTATTGGATTCCATCACGCGTCTTTCGCGCGGCTACAACAACGCGCAAGCTGGCAAGGGCAGGACCATGAGCGGCGGTCTCGATACGAAGGCGCTAGCAAAACCGAAAAAGTTTTTTGGAAGCGCGCGCAATACCGAGGAGGCTGGCAGTCTAACTATTCTTGCGACCGCACTGGTCGAGACCCATAGTCGCATGGACGAGATCATTTTTGAGGAATACAAAGGCACCGGTAATATGGAGATAAAACTGGATCGTTACATTGCCGAACGCCGTATTTTCCCAGCGATCGATGTGCTTCAATCAGCCACCCGTCGCGACGATCTACTGTATCATCCGGCCGAATACGAAAAAATCAGCGTGCTTCGCAAACAACTCGCAGCACTCCCTTCCGCCGAGGCGACCGAGGTGTTGTTGCATGCCATCCGCGCGACGAAAAGCAACGCAGAGCTATTGATGGGAGGGTTACGTGGTTAATCACACTATTGACTCACCGTCTGCAGAAGATGCTCTGCCAGAGATTTCATTGCGGGATACCGAAGCCGCTTTTGTGGAAATACTGCCGGTAATTGCGCCGCATGATCGGATCGCCGTGGATACGGAGGCGGACAGTCTCCACTGCTATTTTGAAAAATTGTGTCTGATCCAAATCAGCGTTCCGGGAAGTGACATGCTAGTTGATCCGCTTGCTGACTTTTCGCTCACTCCGCTTTGGGAGGCGCTGAGAGGGAAGGAGATTGTATTTCATGGTGCGGACTACGATCTGCGGTTGTTGCGCCGCACGGGTTGCCCGCGTATTCCCCGGATTTTTGACACCATGCTTGGTGCCCGTCTTTGTGGGTACAAGGAGTTTAGCTACGCGGCTTTGTTGAAGCTTTTTTTTGGTTTGGAAATCGGCAAGGCTTCCCAAAAGGCAAACTGGGCGCGTCGTCCGCTCTCTCCTCAAATGGTTGCCTATGCAGTAAATGACACCCGTCATCTACTGAAAGTCGCGGAGCTGGTGGAGGCTGATCTCGTAAAACTGGGTCGCCGCGCCTGGCTGGATCAGATGTGTGAACGCGCCATCCGCAGTGCGGAACTGGATAAGGAGATTGATCCTGATCAGGTGTGGCGGATCTCAGGGAGTGGAACTTTACGTGGACGCGCAGCAGCGATATTTCGGGAACTGTGGCGCTGGCGGGAGGAAGAGGCCAAGAAGGTGGATCGGCCCACCTTCCATATCATGAATAGCGAGATGATGATTCATGCTGCGGAAAAATTTGACCGGGGAGATCGCGTGGAAATCGCGCACCTGCGGGGCTCGCGGGAACATCATTTTTATGAGGCCGCAAAACGCGGGCAGGCACTGCCTCAAAGTGAATGGCCGCAATTTATCCGCGCAGAACGGATTCGTCCCACGCAGGAGCAGCTTTCTGAAATCGAAAACTTCAAGAAACGTCGGGATAAAGTTGCCGTTGAGTTTCAGATCGATCCCTCGCTGATCGCCCCCAAGGCAACGCTTGAAGGTCTGGCGTTCCGTCCTGAGGAGACGCTGGCAAAGCTTTTGCCATGGCAGCGCGAAGTGATGGGGCTTTGATCAGCGGGCATAGAGCAATCTTACTCTTTGTCTTGCTCTTACTACTTTACTTTAAAACATCGGTTGATAGTTGAGGGATGATTGTTGATAGAAGGCGACAGGCGTTGGACAAGCACTGGATTTTCTTAAGACTTAACACTTAAAACTCGGCTATTGATCGGGAGTAAGAACGTCATCAGCTCGAGAAGATGATTTTACCTTCCTGCGCGTCTGCATGGATGGTGTCGCCTTCTTTGAAACGACCAGCAAGGAGGTCCATGGAAAGTGGGTCCAGTAAATCGCGTTGAATCGCCCGTTTGAGTGGACGCGCACCATAAACCGGATCGTATCCCGCCTCGGCAAGATGCTGTTTTGCTTCCTCCGTGACAACGAGTTCGAGCTTTTGGTCTGCAAGACGCTTCATCAGACGTCCAAGTTGGATGTCTACAATTTTGGTGAGATCGCTGTCGCTGAGACGGTCGAAAATAATGGTCTCATCTACGCGATTCAGAAATTCGGGACGGAAATGTGAGCGCAAGGCTTCCATGACTTTCGCCTCCCTCTGCTCGGCGTTATCGGCGTCGAGAATATATTGGCTGCCAATGTTGGAGGTCATGATGATGACGGTGTTTTTGAAATCCACGGTGCGACCCTGACCGTCGGTGATGCGTCCGTCGTCGAGCACTTGCAGCAATACATTGAAGACATCGTGATGGGCCTTTTCAATCTCGTCGAACAAGACGACGGCGTATGGCTTTCGGCGCACGGTCTCGCTGAGCTGGCCGCCTTCTTCAAAGCCGACATAGCCGGGAGGCGCACCGATGAGCCGCGCGACACTGTGTTTCTCCATGTATTCGCTCATGTCGATGCGCACCATCGCGCCCTCGTCATCAAAGAGAAACTCCGCGAGCGCACGAGCCAGTTCCGTTTTACCAACACCTGTCGGGCCTAGAAAAATGAACGAGCCGATTGGACGATTGGGATCCTGTAATCCACTGCGTGCGCGACGCACTGCGTTGGATACGGCGGTGATCGCCAGTTTCTGTCCGATGACACGCTTCGCCAGGCGCCCTTCCATATGAATGAGCTTTTCGCGTTCGCCTTCGCGCAAATTGGAGACAGGAATCCCCGTCCACATACTGACGACCTCCGCGATGTCCTCCTCGGTAACTTCTTCCTTCAGCATCGTCTCGCCTTTTGCGGAAACCTTCGCGATGTGATCCGCGAGCTTCTTTTGCAGATCGGGTATACGCCCGTATTGTATCTCGCTCGCCTTGCCAAGTTCGCCGCGTCGCTCTGCCTGCGCCAGCTCGGTGCGTAAAGCGTCCAGTTCTTCGCTGAGCTTGCGTTGCTCATCGATGACCGATTTTTCCGCCTGCCACTGTGCAGTAAGTCGCGTGCTCTCCTCCTTGAGATTTGCAAGTTCTTGCTCCAGCTTTTCGAGGCGCGCTTTGGATGCGGCGTCCTTTTCTTTCTTCAATGCTTGGCGCTCCATTTCGTGCTGCATGATGGCGCGATCGACCTGATCGATCTCCGTCGGCTTCGAATCGATCTCGATCTTCAACCGGCTTGCAGCCTCGTCCACAAGATCGACGGCTTTGTCGGGTAGAAAGCGGTCGCTAATGTAACGGTGCGAAAGCATCGCAGCAGCGACGAGCGCAGCGTCTTGAATGCGGACGCCATGATGCAGCTCGTAGCGCTCTTTTAATCCGCGCAGAATCGCGATCGTATCCACTACGCTGGGTTCATTCACTTTCACCGGCTGGAAGCGTCGCTCCAGCGCCGGATCCTTCTCGATGTGCTTACGGTATTCATCCAGCGTCGTGGCACCGATTGTGCGGAGTTCGCCGCGTGCGAGCTGGGGCTTGAGAAGATTGCCTGCGTCCACCGCGCCTTCCGCTGCGCCTGCACCGACGATGGTGTGCAGCTCGTCGATGAAAAGAATGATCTCCCCGTTGGAGTCAGTGACTTCCTTGAGGAAAGCCTTCAGCCGTTCTTCAAATTCACCGCGGAATTTGGCGCCTGCAATCATCGAGCCGAGATCCATCGCAATGAGCTTCTTGTTCTTCAGCGATTCCGGAACATCGCCCGCGACAATCCGTCGTGCGAGCCCTTCCACGATCGCCGTCTTGCCGACTCCGGGTTCGCCGATCAGCACGGGATTGTTTTTGGTCCGCCGTAAAAGCACCTGCATCGTCCGGCGAATCTCGTCGTCGCGTCCGATCACGGGATCAATTTTTCCGCGCCGTGCTTGTTCGGTGAGATCGCGTCCATATTTCTCCAGTGTCTGGTACTTCCCTTCCGGATTCTGATCGGTCACGCGTTGCGACCCGCGAATCTGCTGGAGTGCCTGTAGGAGTTTGGTCCGGCTTACCCCTGAGTCTTTGACAAAATTGCCTGCCGTCACGCTACTGTCTGCCAGTGCCAGGAGATAATGTTCGACCGAAACAAATTCGTCTTTTAGCGAACTCATTTCTTTTTCCGCTGCGCGCAGAATGGCGGCCAGCTCGGCGGCGATATGAGTCTGGGCCGTAAGCCCTTGGACTTTGGCTCGGTTCTGCAAGGCTGCTTCCAGTTTTTGCAGGATGGGAGCCGGGGGGACGTCGACCTTTTCGAGTAGCGGAATGGTGACTCCCTCCGGTTGCTGCAGCAACGCGAGCAGCAAATGCTCATTATCAAACTCGGAGTGCTGGCGATCCGCTGCGAGCGATTGGGCCGCCTGCACTGCCTCCTGCAATTTCTGCGTGTAGCGATCAAATCTCATCTTTCAATCAAACGCCCGGGTTTCGAGACTAGCAAGCTTGGCTTTGGGCTCATGAAAGACACAAAATACACGAAAGTATCCCCTCGTTAACAAACACCGGATGGCTGGTCAGCTACTTGCCCCTAGCGCTATATTTTACATCCGGCGTGGCGGCGATGATCTCCTGGTACGCCTTGGTAAAGACGAACCTGCCTTTTTTCCCTATGATGAGATAGAGGACGTAAGCACCGATGAGGGTTCCGACCGGAAATAAAAGTAGCACTGGCGTGGTGATCACAAGCGTTGGAATTCTCGTCCACAAAATGAAACGCCCCATATCTCTGCCTGTGATGAAACATCCCACCGCTACAATGATTGAGATAGCGACGACTGCGATCATGGAGACAGTCTTGTCACGCATTGTGAAAGCCACGCTGATGGCAACAATCACTATGATAATACCAGTGATGATATAAAGCCCGCCCATGGCTTTCACACTTTCCTCGACGCTGATGTGCGCTTTGCGGATTTTCACCAACTCCGAATCTTCGGGAATTGCGATTTCAGATTTCGGAGCTTCGTACGGATTTTCCATGCGGGTCAGTTAGCGAAAAGCGGGCCTATTTGTGGAGCATCTGACTCATTCGTGTCATTTCGGCAGTCATGATTTGTAAGTTACCCGGCCACTCCAGCGAGGAGGTGCGTTTTATGATTACTATGACTACGCTGAACGCACCCATATCCGCAACTGCTGTTCGTTACAACGGAGGTAGATGGAGTTTTGAAGAAATCACGGAAGGACACTGGCGCTGGCTGGTGAACTTTAAAGAAGGGAGAATTATTTGCCCTAATACCTTTAGTTCATGCATGGAAGCCCTGCAAAATGCCCGCGATCACGGTTACGGCGTTGAGATTAGCAAGCCAGTTAGAGTGCACGCAGAACACTAGGCGAATGGGTGTTCTCTCTCATAGGTCTCTATTCGATGTTGGGCCTCTTCTGTAATGATACTGCAATCGTCAGTAAAAATGCCCAAATCGTGACGACTCCAAAATGCGCTCCAGACATCATCGTCTGCGTTTGTAAGCCAGATGCAGCTATGTCCTCGGTATGTTTTCTCGTGCTCTAAAGAGATTAATACAACAAAACGTCCGCATATCGATGCGAGTTCATTCACTACCGGCGGCAAACCATCACGCGAGATTGACGCCGGTCTAGGGAGTGGCTCTGGCGGAAGCTCTCCGACCGCCCGACCAAAGGGAAGGAAGCCGAGAAGGCGAACAAAATAATGACTCAAGGACTTCATGGCTCAGGTTGGACGAAGCCGCTAAGGTGGCGTTGAAGCTGGGAGTGATGGGTTGCAAGAGATGATGGGGATTTAAAAGTGTGGCGGCGGATAGGATGAGAAGATCGGGGTCTATGTATTTATTCGGACAGCGCTGCTTGTGCTTGAGCCTCGCTTTCATGTTTTGCTGGATGTTGCCAAGCATTTCAGCATTTCCCGCTTAGAGCAGGAGTGGGACGTTCTGAAGAGTGATGAAGACACTCACAAAGATACTTTCCGCGTAGAAGCGGCCGTCACCCGAATTTTTGCCAATCTCAATCGTGGATACAAACAAGCTTGCGCCTGAAACAAAGCGAGTCTGGGAATTTCTCGGCAATCAAAATTGCCTCACGGAATTCATACTCATTGGAGGCACTGCTTTCTCCCGCAGCTTATTTCGCGTGCTCTGCGCGTTTGGCGGACAACCCTTTTCGTGAGTTTTGTGTCTTTCGTGGGCCCTACTGCGTCAACGCTTTAATCTTCGCCGGAAGCGTGGTGTTTTCCGGATCCATCTCGAGGGATTTTCTCCAGTATTTCAACGCCTCTTCCTTCTCGCCTAACTTTTCGCAGACGTCACCAAGGTGTTCGTAAATCACCGGGTCACCCTCTGGAAGTTTTTCGATCGCACGCAACAGTTCCTTCTTCGCCTCGGCGTATTTCCCCTTTTTAAAATACAACCAGCCGAGACTGTCGAGATACGCACCGTTGTCAGGCTGCGCGATAATCGCCTTTGCGATCAATTGCTCTGCTTCATCTAGATTTTCGCCCCGGTCAGCCCACATGTAACCGAGATGATTACAGGCATCCGGGTTATCGGGATCCATGTGTATGGAGGTTTTTAAAAGCATCGCTGCAAGATCATGTTTACCCGCCTGCTCGGCGGTTGCACCGTATCGGTAATAAAACACGCTGTTCAAAATTCCATCGGCATCCTTCCGGGTTTTTGCCTCCTGCTTGGCGTTTGCAAATATGGAAAGCGCTTCGTCATACTGCTTTGCTGCCCCCAGCGTGAGCGCCAGCATGATGCTCACCCGCGGCTGGCCGCGATACTTACGTCGCGCGCCACGCATGGTCTCGACCGCCGCGAGCGCCTGTCCTGATTTGATCTGAAGATTCGCCAGATCGAGATAACTCTGGGCGCTGCCTCCATCCAGGGCGATCACCTGCTCGTAAGCGCCCATGGCCTTGTCAAAATTTTCTCCATCCTCGTAAAGACCACCCAGCAGTTCATGCAGCTCTGGACGGCTGGTAGCATCGGGGTCCTTTGCAAGCTGCTCCAGAATCGCGATCGCCTCGTCACGCCGATCCTGCACTATATAAGCGCGTGCCAGTTTTTCCCGGATGTTATCCAGCGAAGGGTGGGGGGATTTGGCGTTGAGATTTACTGCGCGCTCATAGAGATCGAGCGCCTGCTTTGGGTCACGCGCCAGAATGTAAAAATCCCCAGCCTGAGCGAGTGCTGCGGCATCATGAGGCGCATACTCGATGGCCTTCTGATAGGTAAGCGCGATTTTTTTGATCTGTTCTGGAGGCGCTTCCTTTTCGTCCTTCAAATAAAGTTTCCGCAAGTAATTCCCAAACTGCAGCCAGTATTCCGTCGAAGTGGTGCTGTTTTTGAGCGCTTTATCCAAAAGCTCGCCTGCTTTCTTTGGCTGATTTGTCAGCAAAATTTCATGTAATGCAACCCACGAAGGCAGGTAATCCGGCGCGAGTTCGATCGCCTTTTGCGCCGTCTCCAGTCCCAGCGCTGGCTTGTTGAGGTGGCGCGCGTAAATTTGGGAGAGATAAACCCGGGTCTTTGGCTCCTTGGGAGCGGCCGCGATGGAATCCTTTAATATCTGAATCGCCGTCGTAAAATCGTTTTGACGAGCCAGCTCAAAAGCGACCCTGACTGCGAGGTCGGAGTTCGACGGATCAAAGCTCGTCGCTTTCTTCCACCACTCCAGTGCCTTGACTGAACTTCCGACTGTCTCTGCCAGTTGCCCTTCGAAAAAGGCAGCAAGCGCATCCGCCTTCATCTCATCCTGTGGGCTTAGCAGTAGATCTGGTGCAAGCGGACGCAACTCCGACGCCCAGGCATCGGCATGTTGGGAATCGGCAGAATTGTCTGTAACCTGTGCAGGTTGAGACGCCCTCTCTTTCTCAGGCTTGAGCTTTGCAGGCTTTTCCTTTGCGTACAAGTGCCCATGCGCGAGCGCGATGGCTATCGCAGTCACCCGTAAAAGCCACCGGAGCCAGCAGATAACTGGAGTCCGGTGCGTTTTCATAGCGCAATCCTAGCGCCTAGGACTTATAGCGCAAACGCTTCTTGTGGCGGTTTTGTTTCATCCGCTTCTTGCGTTTGTGCCGGTTGATCTTTGCCTTTCGGCGCTTCTTAATGGAACCCATGGGTGTCTGCTAATTGGTCAGTGTAAAAAACTTCGTGTTTTTGGAGGCCGGGAGAAAAGCAGGGTTGCAAGAGATGGGCAACAGATTTCTTCAAAACCGGAAATGGGGGCATTTATGACTTATGATTTAGGATTTAGGATTTAGGATTTTTATCCGTACGCACCATGCAGCTCATTAGCCATAACCCTGCATTTCCTGCTCCAACGCGAAGCCTTCCTCCACTGCGGTCGCCTGAAACAGTAAGCCAGGAGGCGTTGGGCGCATACTGACACTTCTTAAGACTCCACACTTAAAACTCGGTCATTAAGTTTTACCTTTGGTCCAAGCGAGCAATGAAATACTACCAACACTCTATGAACTTCGATCACCCCCTCACTTTTACACCTCTTTTTATGGAACGCGTATGGGGTGGACGATGCCTGGAAACCAAACTCGGCAAAGCACTTCCCGCCGGTGTTCCCATTGGTGAAAGCTGGGAGCTGGTGGATCGCGAAGAAGCGCAAAGCATCGTCGATCACGGCGAACTGGCTGGCACTTCCCTTCATACGCTTTGGAAAAACCATCGGGAAGCGGTCTTTGGAAAGGGGTTTCCTGAGTCGGAGCGCTTCCCGTTGCTGGCAAAAATCCTAGATGCGCAGGATACACTTTCCGTTCAGGTGCACCCACCAGCCTGGCTCGCTGCCCGACTTAAAGGCGAACCAAAGACGGAAATGTGGTATCTGCTCGACGCCACACCGGATGCCTCCGTCTTCGCAGGTTTCAAGTCGGGAACAACCCGGGAAAGCTTCGAGCGCGTGCTGGCGGAAGGCCGGGCCGCAGAGCTTCTACACCGGATTTCAGTGCGCGAAGGCGACGCCATTTTCATTCCGAGCGGACGCTGTCATGCCATCGGAGCAGGCTGCCTGATTGTTGAGCTCCAGCAAAACAGCGACACGACCTACCGTGTGTTCGACTGGAATCGCGTCGGACTGGATGGCAAGCCGCGCGCGCTGCATATCGCCGAATCCCTTCAGTCCATGGACTTCGAGGATATCGAGCCGGGACTCGCGGCACCCGTAGGCGAGTTGATCACCGGCTGTGAGTTTTTCCGCAACGACCGCTGGGAATTAAAACAACCGCGTCGGGACACGGGAGACTCGTTTGCGATATTTACCGTCTTGAGCGGTGTGGTGTCTTGTGGAGGAAGACCATTCAGAGCGGGACAATTTTTCCTCCTGCCTGCGGCGGCAAAACATCACGAGCTTGTTCCCATAGACGGAACCGCTCAGGTGCTGCGGACCAGCATTCCAAACTAAACCGAAAGCGCAATAAATCTGTCCATGGAATACAGGAACAACACGGAAAGAACGGCAGAGGAATGAAAGTTTTTGGAGCGAACTGGGTAATGAGGAAGTGACAGGTGCTGGGTAAACACCGGCTTTCCTTACTGCTTGGAAGGTAGGATCAGAACTCCTGACCTACCGGAAGTAAGGTGAGCCGATAAAATGGAAAACGAGGCGTGGGTTGCTTGGATTCTAGGAAAAGAATTTCTGTGTCGGATCTATTCGCCAAGGGCGCAGCAGGCGGGGTTGGACGCGTGTGATCTCAGGAACTGTTTTGTGCCGTAAGACCACTTCTCCCTTGCCTAACAGTCTCCGTGGATTCTGTTTCGTGCCTTTTGTGTTTTTCGTGGACAACCACCGGGCTTGCCGCGCTGCGGCTGCATTCCATAGAGTGATGTCATGTTTACCGGGCTGGTTGTAGAAATAGGCGAATTGATCACCATGGAACGCGCTGATGCCAGCGCGCGTCTCACGCTGCGCTCACCCGGACTGGCTGCCGCTGCGGCTTTGGGCGACAGCATCGCGGTCAATGGCTGCTGCCTCACGGTCGCTCGACGCGACAACGACAGACTTGGGTTTGATCTTCTCGCCGAGACATTGCAGAGCACGAATCTGGGCGATCTCGCGCAGGGCGCGTTCGTAAATCTCGAACCCGCCTTGAGTGCAAACGGTCAGCTCGGCGGACATTTTGTGCAGGGACATATCGATACAGCTGTTCAAATAATCGCCTTGGAACAGAAGGGCGAAGATCACCGTCTGGAGATCGAGCTTCCCGCTGCACTCGCTCCTTACCTCGTGGAAAAAGGCAGCATCGCCGTGGATGGAATCAGCCTCACAGTCGCCGAACTCAAGCCAGGCAGTTTTGTCTGCTGGATCATCCCGCACACCATGCAGCACACCAATCTGCGGAGCCAGCGCGCAGGCAGCCGTGTGAATTTGGAAGGCGACATGCTCGCAAAATACGTGGAACGCATCCTCAGCCTGCGCAAATAATCGTGGAGCCAACGCACGCCAGTAACGAAGCCTTGCGCGGCGCACGTCTGCCGCTGTTGCTCTATCGTATCGTCTTCCCGATTCTCTTTATCGTCGCACTTCCGTTTTATCTCCTGCGCATGCGGAGACGCGAACGCGGGCGCGCCGGGAACACCAAGCCGGATGGGTATCATCTCGGTATCGGACAGCGCTTCGGCTTCTACGGAGCCTGGGAACGCGCCTGGATGCAAAAGGGCGGTGCATTGTGGATCCATTCGATCAGCGTCGGCGAAACGCTCGTCGCACTGAAGCTCGCGCGACAAATTCACACGCTCGATCCACACAAACGCATCGTGCTGAGCACGACCACTAGCACCGGTTTTGAGGTCGCGCTCGAAGGTGCCGCAGGCAACGACTGGCTCCTGCCTATATATAACCCCGTGGATTTGCGGGGCGCAGCCCGGCGTGCGTTAAACGCCATTCAGCCGGACCAAGTGATTTTGATTGAAGGCGAGATTTGGCCAAATCTCGTCTCGCTTTGCTGCAAGCGCGGCATCCCCGTCACCCTCGCCAACGCCCGGCTCTCGACCCGCAGCGGAGGTCGCTTTGTAAAATTCCGCCGCTTCACCGGCCCCATTTTCCGTCTTTTAAAATACATCTTCGTCCAAGATGAAGACGACGCCTCTCGCTTCCTAGCCATCGGCGCGGAGCCTGCGCAAATCCGCTATCTCGGCAGCATCAAATACGATCAAGGCGGCACGACGTCATCGCACTCGGAGGCGCTGCGCACTTTCATCGCACTACTCGGATTCGGTGCAGATTGTCCCCTGATTGTTGCGGGCAGTACGTGGGGGCCGGAGGAAAAAATCCTGAGCGAAGTCTTTATTCAGCTGCGGGGTGATTTCCCAAAACTCAAACTCATCCTTGTGCCGCGTCATGTGGAGCGCGCCGCCGCCATCCGCCAGGAGGTGAAAGCGCTCGGCTTGAAAGTCACCTTGCGCAGCGAACCTGAGAACAACGACGAAATCGATGCGCTGCTGGTGGATACCACGGGAGAGCTTCAAGATTGGTATCGTCTCGCGACGGTCGTCTTCGTGGGCAAAAGCCTGCCGGGGGTTGCGCAAAAAGGCGGACAAAACATCGGCGAACCAGCGGGGCTCGGGCTACCTGTCGTCTGCGGCCCGCATATGGGAAATTTTCAGGCGCTTATCGCCGGCCTTTTACGCAAAGAGGCGATTCTGCAAGTTGCAGATTCCACCGCTTTGAAGGAAGCGCTATCAAAGCTGTTGTGGGACTCGGGACTTCGTCACAGCATGGGCGCGGCTGCGGCATCCGTGATCGAAGCGCACCGGGGCGCAACCCATCGCTCGGCACAAATGATTTTGTGGGAGAAGATTCTGTGAGCAGTGGGACATCCGGGTGTGATTGGAAGTGGGTGAGGAAATACGAGAATGGATTTTGTAATGAGCTAAAACCCGGAGGGTTTATGGGACCGTAGCCGGGGGTAGCACCCCGGGAAAAGGCAAAATAGGCATGCACGCCGGAGGCGTGCTGGACGGGTTTTGTCCACCACCCTTGCCGGGGTGAAAGTCTTTATCCATCTTTAGCCCCGGGTAATACCCGGGGCTACGGTCCGTCAAACCCTCCGGGTTTTCTTTCATTCTGCATCCACTCTTTTTCTCAGCACTTCCAATCCCAGTATTTGAAGGATTGCCAAACTGTATCAAAACCACGCATTTTCCCTGTTCCTGCAAACAGCCCATTCCTTTCATCCCTATTCCATCATCCCATGAATATTTTTAACCGTATGCCTGTGATCAGTATCATTTTCGGAATCCTCCTGAATATCGTGGGCGTAGTTGCCTACGTCCTTACCGACATGCAGCACAAAACCGCGCTGATTCCCTGCGTGTTTGGATTGCTGATTTTAGTTTGCGGAGTCATCGCGAGGACCCCGGCTCATCTCAAGCACGCCATGCACGCCGCTGCGATGATCGGACTCCTAGGATTGGTTGCAGGAGGCGGACGTTTTGTGATGGGGCTGATCAAGGGTGCGCAGGGAAAAGAAGCCGCCCTAGCTGCAACCGGCACCATGGCTCTGCTTTGCGGACTCTATGTATTCTGCTGCGTGAAGTCCTTTATCGCTGCGAAAAAAGCCCGGCTTGCAGCAGAAGCGGCGGCGGGAAATTGATTCGGATTAGACGGATTAAGATGAAAAGCAATTTTCTGGTTTTAGTAACACTTCTGCTCGCATTCTCAGGTTGCAAGCCGGACAAACCGCTGGCTCGAATGTATGCGTTGCCGGAGTTCACGCTTGTGGAGCAGAACGGGAGAGAGATCAACAAGACCGATTTTCAAGGCAGGGTATGGGTGGCGAACTTCTTTTTCGCGACATGCCCGAGCATTTGCAAAGACCTGAATGGTAGGATGCGGCAGCTGGACAAAGAGTTTTCCGGGGAGAGTGGATTCCGGCTCGCATCCATCACCACCGATGCACAGAACGACACCCCGGAGGCGCTCAAAAAATATGCGGAGAGTATGGGTGCTAGTGCTCAGTGGTTGTTTCTCACAGGCAAAAAAGCGGATCTCTACAAACTCTCGATTGATGGTTTCAAGCTGGCGCTTCAGGAAAATATAGGCGCAGGGGACCCGATCATTCACAGCGGCAAGATGGTGTTGGTGGATAAGGCGGGGATGATTCGCGGCTACTACGACGGCGTGGCGGATTTGAGCCAGGGTGATGCAGGCGAAAAGCATCTCAAGGAAGAGCAAAAGCGTCTCGTTGCAGACATTCACCGGCTTCTTAAGGAGTAAGCTGCATGGAGATGAACCGCATAGAACGCAAAGACGCGAAGGGTCTTGGAGGGAAATTCTCCTTCAAGGAAAAAGCTTTCTCATGAATTTATCTTCGCGCCTTCGCGTTCTTCGCGGTTAATCTTTTTGTTTATGACCTACGCCGAAATCGCCGCCAAACTCCCCGCTATTAATGCCAGCCTCAATGCACTGGCCGGCACTTTTTTGATTGCGGGGATGATTGCCATTAAGCGCGAGCGAAAAGAAGCGCACGGGATGTTGATGGGGGCTGCGTTTATCACGTCGTGTGTCTTTTTGATCTGCTACGTCGCGCATAAAGTCATGCTTTATAACATGAAAGGAGCCATGCACACGCAGTTTGGAGGAGAGGGAGCGTGGAAGCTCTTTTATCTGGGGATACTCATCTCCCACATCATTCTCGCGATGGCGGTTCCTGTGCTCGCGATCATCACCATCCGCCACGCGCTGGCGCAGCGTTATGAGCAGCACCGCAAGCTCGCAAAGATCACGTTTCCAATCTGGCTGTACGTCTCGGTGACCGGCGTGCTTGTGTATTTCATGCTCTACGTGTGGTTTCCGCACAAAGGTGCCTGAGCGGACAGTCTTGTCGCCGCGTTTAAGTATGAACTTTGCGTCTCCGCGTCTTTGCACTGGCTGCGTATGGCGACCTCACTTTTTCCTTCATCCTTCTTCCTTATTCCTTCACGTTCCGCCCATGCTCGATATCCGCTACATCCGCGATAACCCCGAACTCGTCACGCAGCGCCTCGCGCAGCGCGGCGGTGATGCCCACACCAAGATCGAGGGCGTTCTCAATTGCGACACGCAGCGGCGCCAGGCCGAAACCAGTCTTCAACAGCTCCAGGCGGATCGGAACAAGAAATCCAAGGAGATCGGGATCGCGAAAAAGAACGGGGCTGATACCGAACCGATCCAGGCCGATGTGCGCGCGATTGGCGACGCCATCACACGCCTGAACGAAGAAGCGACCGCGCTCGATGCGTCCATGCGCGAAATGCTTCAGAACATTCCGAATCTACCGCATTTACAGTGTCCTGTGGGCGCCGATGCCGATGCCAATCCGGTGGTTCGCACCTGGGGTGAAAAACCGGCTTTTGCATTCGAGCCGAAATCCCATCTGGAGCTTGGTGAAAAGCATCGTCTGTTCGATTTCGAACGCGCGGTAAAAATCACCGGCAGCGCGTTTGTCTGCTACATGGGAATGGGCGCAAAGTTGGAGCGTGCACTCATCAATTTCCTGCTCGATCTGCACACGACCAAGCATGGTTATACCGAGGTGCTCCCGCCTTTTCTGGTTAATCCGGAATCGCTTACTGGCACTTCCCAGCTTCCGAAGTTTGAAGAACAGCTTTATCGGATGGAGCGCGACAATCTTTACCTGGCACCGACCGCCGAGGTGCCCGTGACGAATCTGCACCGTGACGAACTCCTTAAGCACGATCAGCTGCCAGTGAAATATACCGCTTACACACCGTGTTTCCGTCGCGAAGCAGGGGCGGCGGGACTTGGCACGCGCGGGCTGATTCGTACGCATCAGTTCGATAAGGTGGAGCTTGTGAAAATTTGCACGCCCGAGACGAGCTACGCCGAGCTGGAAGCACTCACTGCTGAAGCCGAGAAAGTGCTTCAGATTCTTGGCCTGCATTACCGCACGATCGAGCTTTGCACCGGCGATCTCGGTTTTGGCTCCACCAAAACCTACGACGTCGAAGTATGGGCGCCAGGGCAGGGTGGTTACCTCGAAGTTTCGAGCTGCTCAAATTTTGAAGACTATCAAGCCCGTCGCATGGCGCTTCGTTACAAGGACGCCGATGGCAAAAACCATCTCTGCCATACGCTCAATGGTTCCGGCACTGCTCTCCCTCGTCTTTACGTCGCTTTGCTTGAAACCTACCAGCAAGCCGACGGCTCCATCCTTATTCCCGAGCCTCTCCGTTCCTATTTTGGAGCTGACCGAATTGGATAGCGTCTAATTGTCTATCCTACGGTCCAAGCAGTATACGGCACCGTTAGTGGCCCTTGAGGGAGAACGGCGATGCGTGTGTGAGCGTGACTATGGGCACGGACGGTTGCCGCGATGTCGGGGCAGGGGATGAGATGTGCGCGACGCACAATGTCTTCGGGAAGCGAGCTGTGGAGGTGGATTTGAGCGCGGCTTTGAATGAGCGCCTGAATTTGTGCCTGCCATTGTTCGGGCCAGTGAAAATCGGTCTCCTTGAGCTTGAGTAGCAACTCTGAGCCGTTTGCGACGCTGTGGAGCAGTCGCTCAAACGGGCTGTTCGTCGGGACACCCTCTGCACATTCCGCCGCCATGATGATGATACCGCCATCTTTTACGATACGGTCTGCCGCACGCATTCCTTTCACCGCCTGGTAAAGATTCATGTCGAGCGGATAGCCACTGTTGGTGGTGATCACAATATCGAAGGGAGTGTCCACCTGCTGCATCGCGCTCGCTTTTACGAACAGACAGCCTGCGGCGTGTGCTTTCAGTAAATCGCCTGCAAAAATGCCGGTGATTTGTCGTTGTTCATTAAGGGCGACATTTAGCAGGAAACTGGGGCCGGGGCGTTGTGCAATATCAGCCATCTCATCCCAGATCGGATTACCCTGGGTAATTCCAAACGTGGCGTTTGCGCTGCCGATGTTCGCTTCTCCGTGGTTACCGATGACCGTCTGCAATCCGGCGACTCCCGGCATGATTCCCTTGGGTCCGCCGCTGAAGCCTGCAAAGAAATGAGGTTCAATAAAGCCAGTGATGATTCGGATATCGGCTTCCACGAGATGGCGGTTCAGCAAAGCAGGTGCGCCTGAACGCGTGCTACCAAACTGCACGAGCGCGTCGTCGTTTTCCGGTTCGTGATTGAGACAGCGATAATTCGCCACAACTTGTGGCGTCAGCATTTCCTCCAGCTCCTCCCGGGTATTGGGACGATGGGTGCCGAGCCCATTGAGGAGCGTGATGTTTTCCCGTTTTGCACCCGACGCTTCGAGATATTCCAGCAGCCAGGGAATGACACGGTCGTTTGGCGTCGCGCGCGTGATGTCGGTGTGAACGACGCAGATAGTTTTCTCCGGTGTGATGTCCGCGCTTAATGCCCCGGCGGCAATCGGCGCATTAAGTGCCGCGATGAGAGACGCCTTTTCGTCGGGCAAACCGGGCTGATGAGATGGCTCGATGATCGTGACATTTTCAATGGGAAGATCCACTTCGAGAAAGCCGTGGCCGTAAGCAAGAGAGAGCATTGGAGGGGAAGGAAAAGTGATTGGGCGGCGATAGGACGACATCCTCACAGGCTGATTGACGGCACCGCTGGGTTTGTCTCATTGTGGCAGGATGCTACTTCCCTCTGTCAAGCAGCTCCTCATCATCCAGGATCGCGATCGCAAACTGCGCACACTCAAACTTGAGCTTAAAAATGTGCCATTGGAGAAAAAGGCGCTCGATTCCAAGTCGCAGGGGATTACCGCCAATTTGGAAGCCGCGAAGTTGCGAGCTCGTGAGATCGAAACGAAGCGCAAGGATTTGGAAAACGAAGTGCGCGCCAGGCATGACCGGATCGGCAAATACGAAAACCAAAAGCTGGAGACGCGTAAGAACGATGAGTATCAGGCTTACAATCACGCTATCGAAAGTCTGAAAAAGGAAATCGCAGCGCTTGAAGATCAGGAGCTGGAGTTGATGGAGGCGATGGAGCAGCATAAGCCCATCCTCGCCCAGGCTGAGGCGGATTTGCAGAGCACCAAGGCCAGCGTGCAGCGACTATTCGTCGATCTGGACGCCAAGACTGTTACGCTTACTGCACAAACCAAGGAAATGGAAGACGAGCGCGCAAAGCTGACTGCGGAGGTAGACGAAGATTTGCTCGACACTTACCAGCGGCTTTTTGAAAAGAAGGACGGGCTTGCGGTTGCCGGTGTTGCGAATGAAAGCTGCCAGGGCTGTCACGTGAAATCACAGCCCCACATTATTCACGCCATCAAAGCCGCTAAGGAGATTGTCCACTGCCTGAACTGCGGACGGATTTTGTATATTGAGAATTAAAAGGAATGGTATGGGGAGTTTCTTACTCTTTATCTTGCTCTTACTCCGTCTCCAGAGGTCGAGTTTAGGTGTGAAGTTTTAAGAAGCGGCAAAACCCCACTCAGCGCCTGTCGCCTCTATCAACCATCAACTATCATCAATCAACTGCGCCTTGTGGGAGTAAGATCAAGAGCAAGACAAAGAGTAAGATTTTGCCCCACAGAAATGCGTCGCTGAGTTTTTCAGCGGTCTCTTAGTGCTCTTTAAAAAATGCAGGTTAACGCTTTTCCGAGGCCACATACGCCTCCAGCACCTCGCGGGTGATTTTATAACGCGCGCCGCATCGCGGGCAGCTCATGCGCAACATAGTGTCCTCTCCAAACAATCCATCGGCGTCCTGCAGCATTAATGGCGCGAGCACTGCCAGCATCCGCTGCTGGTTGCAGCCGCACTCCCAGCGGTAATAGCGTTTTTCCAACAGCCGGAGCGTTTGATCCTGATCCAGTCGTCGGATGGATTCATTGTTGAGAGCGGCAAACCATTCCATGTCGCAATCCGGATGCGCGCAGACGATGACAAAATCCTCTTCCTCGTGTTGAAAAATCCGGGCGGGGAGCTGTTCGCTCTTCTCGTAGTATTGCTCCACAGCGCGAAATACATCGTTACCTTCAAACTCCACCACGCTCCTGCGGGCTTGCGAGCTGCCTCGGATGACATCACTCACGAAACGGCTCATCTCCATCTGTTTCACATTCTCAGTAAAAATCTGCCCGACCACACTTCCTCGCTGGTTGTCGCCGGTCACAAACAGATTCAGTAGCGGCTGTTGGAAATGGATGGTCCATGCGGTGATATCGCTCCTTGGGCGTGCGGCGCTGTGCAAGACCACTGCGGCGAGTGCTTCCTTAAGCATTTGGTCGTGCTGCGGATCGTGCCGATATCCGTGCTGGCCCTGATGGAGGTAATAATCCACGTAGAGTTCACTAAAATCAGCGCGCGCGATGAGCGCATTTCTGTCGCGAACAAAATAGGTTCTGACTTCGAGGGCGTTTTCAGGAGGGGTTTCTTCCATTGTGCTTACCTTGCAACGGGAACATAAAGCGAGCCAAGCGCCGTCTTTGAAAATTACGCCTGATCTGCGCGTGAAAGGTAGCGAAGGAGAGCGCGGGTTATTGCAGTCCGGCGAAGCCGGACAATGTAGAACATGCTTCCAGCTTGTTCGGGTTGGGATGCGCAAGCTGGAAGCATGCGCATCATTAATTCATGCCTGATCTGCACTGCGTAGCTTCAAAAACCGGAAAAACTCCACGCCTTCCCGGCAGCGACGCTTCATCTCCTGCCAGTCGGTCAGCATCGTTTTCACGATGCGGACAATGGGACGCGGGCGGAAGTAATAGGCGCGATAGAATTTCTCCACTGCAGCAAAGATTTCTTCTTTGGAAAGACCATCGTATTCCAAAGCAGCGATTTGGGTGCCGGTGTCGTTTACAAGACTGCCGCCGTGAAACCATCCATTCTCCATGGCCTGACGATATAATTCCGTTCCGGGATAAGGCGCGGCAAGGCTTACCTGAATGCTGAAGACATCAAGTTCCTTCGCAAATTCCACGGTTTGCTTGATCGTCTCCGGCGTTTCTCCAGGCAGTCCGAGAATGAAGGTGCCGTGAATCGTAATGCCCAGCTTGTGACAGTTTTTGGTAAACTCCCGAGCTTCTTCGAGACGGATGCCTTTTTTAATATTGTCCAGAATTCCCTGATTCCCGCTTTCATATCCGACGAGCAGCAGGCGCAGCCCGTTATCCCGCATCGTCTTCAATGTCTCGTAGCTTACATTCGCGCGGGCGTTGCAGCTCCAGGTGATCCCGAGTTTGCCGAGCTCCACGGCGATCTCCCGTG